>OHIY01000007.1_pt1 | contig 133167 bp, 100 predicted proteins | sample 1568351 | NCBI WGS metagenome assembly OHIY01 (sample SAMEA3879547, study PRJEB24766) | human gut metagenome | biome: human-associated habitat; feature: feces | place: USA | collected 1985/1987 | reverse complement strand
TAGAGCGTCAGGTTCGCAATCTGAAGGTCAGGGGTTCGATCCCCCTATGCTCCACGGAAGAGGGGAGGCCGGACGGTCTCCCCTCTTCCGTGGAGCATACCTACCTAACGGCGGCGCTTAGCCCCGCCGCCGGCTCCGCTGCTCGATTCTCTTCGACAATCTCGCTCACGCTCCACCGGGCCGCTGATGCGGCCTCGTGGGAAGCCAATCGGCTGTCCCTTTTCAAATCGGATAGATTTCCGCGGCGGTGAAGCGGAAAAGGTCGGCGGGGGAAATCTTGAACTGGAGGCCTCGCACACCGGCGCTGATGTAGATGTAATCGTAGAGCAGGGCCGACTCGTGGATAAAGGTCGGATAACGTTTCTTCATGCCTATGGGCGAACAGCCGCCCCGGATATAGCCCGTGAGCCCGAGCAGTTCCCTGACATGGACCATCGCGCAGCTCTTGTTGCCCGAAATCGAGGCGGCCAGCTTGAGGTCGACTTCGAAATCCCCGGGAATCACGCACACGAAGATTCCGTTGCGGTCACCCCGGAGCACAAGGGTCTTGAAAACCTGCTCCACATTCTCCCCGAGCGACGCGGCCACCTTGCCGGCGGAGAGGTCGTCTTCGGAATACTCATACGGAATCAGCTCATAAGCTATTCCTGCAGCATCCAATAATCTTGCGGCGTTAGTTTTAATCATTTTGGCACAATGCTTGCTAATACAAATGGCGGAAATAGATTTTTCATAGGTTAAATTTTGGTTAGAATCAAAGTAACGGCTCCGATGGGATATCGCAGCCGTTATTTTTTTGTTTTCCCGAAGCTATTCGACGGGAGTATAGATCAGTTCGAAGGTCTCCTGGTCGCGGGAGAACTGCCTGAAGAAATCCCACATCAGCCTTGCGGCGGGCTTGAAGTTCCAATGGCCGTAGTCGTTGACCACCACAAGCCGCATCATGGGCACCTCTCCCTTGTATATTACGCCTGTCTCCATGGAAATTCCCGCGCCCTTGCCGGTCACGATGGTCTCGCGGTCGCTGAGACTGAAACCGAAGACGGGATCCTTGCCATAGTCAAGGCTGTCTATGCCGTCAAGCCCGTCCATGAGCAGATATGCGTTCCAGGCGTTCAGGTAATTGTTGCCCTCATAATTGTCCGCAGTATAGAAGGGCACGACCTCATCGGCCGAACCGAGCACCCCGCAATAGGGCATCTCTACGCAGCCGCGCTTCTGGGCCGCCTCGGCCATGAAGGAGCGCAGCCCGTATGCGCTGCGGTTGAAGTTGCCGAACAGGCCGCCGGAATGGCCGCCCACCGCCGCGAACACATGGGATTTCACGATTCCGAGCTGGGTGGAGGTGATGGAGCCGGCCGAAAGACCCTCGCAATAGATTCTCGAAGGATCAAGCTGGGGATATTTGTCCGTCAGCTCATACAGCACGGCCTCGACCCCGTCATGGCCCATCGCCCCGGCGGTGCGGCTGCCCTGCCATTCCATCTCCACTACGAAGAATTTCTCCTCGGCGGCGAGTTCGATGAATCCGGAAGTCTCCGCCTGGGTACGGGGGTCGTTGGTGTTGCCGTGAAGCAGAACCACGACAGGAACGCTCCTGTCAGGGGCGCCTTCCAGAAGCTCCTCAGGCCAATATTCATACCAGAGCCAGGGCAGTTCGCCCCCTGGACGTTCCTTCACGACGACATTGCGCACTATCCCGAAATTCTCCGGAATCATGTAGGGCTCCAGCTCATACGGGCCGAACTGTCCGAAGGCGGCGCCCATATAATGGGTATGCTTATAATTGTTGAAGCGGTAGTTGCGGCAGAACACCTTGTCCCATGCGTCCGCGAAAAGGGCGTGCAGGTCCGAAGCGGACAGACTGCTGACAGCCACGCGGAGCAGGGGTTCGTCAGGATTCTCATATAGCTTGACACCGTCCAGCTCACCGCAGGCTACGGCACCGTCGGCGGCGATATAGGCCTTCGCCACACGGGCGGCATTCTTACCAGCCACGTAGGCCGGAACTCCGTAGGATTTCTCTTTGAGGGGGCTCACCGCCCTGCCGTCAACCGTCAGGATTCCGGCGATATGGTCGGCGGCCTCCGGCAGCAGCACCCTGTTCACGAAGTCAGCTCCTTCGCCGAAGCCTATGACCTTGATGTTCCCCGAACGCGAATAGCGGTTGAACAGTTCCTTGAAGACTTCGAAATCAGCCTCGGAATCGTACTTCCCCGCTACGGGGTTGATGACCATGGCTCCGGCGTGGTCGCTCTCCGCATATTCCGGCAGCCCGAGCCCGTCCACAAGGGCTTCGGCGGCATTGGCGTCCAGCTCTCCGTCGGGATAGATGAAGAACTGGGGTGCAAAATTGTAGGAACGCCCCTCGAAAGACGTCTCGAAACTGGCGGGAAGCGTATAGACCACATTGTCAGGCAGAGGGGGAAGCTGGTATGCAGGCCCACGGCCGTGGGGATCGGGGACATGCTGTCCGAAGGAAGGAACACCCGCGCCGCACAGCAGAAGGGCGGCGGGAACAAGGAATCGTCTTATCATCATATTCATATCAATGATTATTTCATCTGGTCGTCACTGTAGTTCACCCTCACGCCGTCGCGCACATAGAGCAGGTCGAGCCCCATGGAACCGCCGGGGTTTTCCGCGCCCTCAACCCTGCCCGAAAGCAGGTCGCGGCAGATGCGGCCGAGGTCGTATATCCTCTTGGTCGTCTCCTGGTTGGAGTTCATGAAATGTCCGTTGTACAGGAAGTATATGTCATTCGCCTGCATCCACGCGAGTGTCCTGTCGCAGGTTTCCGCCATGGTGGAGAAATCCGTGAAAAGAAGGAGGTTGCCGTTGCCGAAGGAATCCCCGCTGAAGCCGTAATGATTGGCCTTGTCCATGAAGGTTACGGAACCGGCGGTATGTCCGGGCGTGAAGAGCACCTCGAGAGTCCTGCCGCCGAGGTCGATGACCTGCCCGTCCTCCAGATAGCGGACCTTGCCGTCAAAGCCGGGTGCCATTTCGGGAAGGGCGGCCTCGTCGGCCCTGCATATCCATATTTCATCGAAATTGTTGCAGCCGCCGGCATGGTCGGGATGGACATGCGTGAGAATCACGTCGTACGGCTTGTCCGTAATCGACTCCACTATCCCGTCGAGTCCGGGGATGACGGTGCCCGTATCGATGAGCACGGCCCTGTCGTCGCCCTCGACAATATAGAGGGTCTCGGAAGACATCACGTGGCCGGACCCCACCCAGAGGTGTTCGTCAACCTGGCGGAAAACGACGTCGGGCCCCTCATAGACCACGGGATAATCGAGGGGAAGGGCGTATCCGCCGCCCTGGACCGGCTGCGCCGCAGCGCCTATTGCCAGCAGAAAGCAGAATACGGATGAAAGAATTTTACTCATGATGCGGTTCAATTTTCCAAAATTTTCAAAATATAGTAAATTTGTCCGTGATTTCATGCAAATCGACCGTCAAAACAACCGATGATATTCTATTTTTCCGCAACAGGCAATTCATTATGGGCCGCAAGGCTGCTCGGACAGCATTTCGACATGACGCCGGTATCCGTCGCTGACGCGATGAAGAAAGGTGAATGCCGTTTCGACCTCGCCCGCTCCCCTTTCGTGATGTTCGTGTTTCCGGTCCACTCATGGGGCCCGGCCGTCACCATGCTCAAGTTCGTGGAGCGCATGGAGCTGGAGGGCATTGAAGGCAAGCCCGTCTACGCAGTCTGCACCTGCGGCGACGACTGCGGGCGCACCGACGAGGTCTTCGCGGCCTCGCTTGCGGCAAGAGGGATGAAGCTCACACGCTGCTTCTCCGTGACCATGCCGAACTGCTACATACTTCTGCCGATCTTCGACATAGATTCGAAGGAGCTGGAACAGCGCAAGCTCGAGAACGCCCCGGCCGAACTGGAGGAGATCGCCTCCGCCATAGAGAAGGAAGAATCATCGGGCGGACTCTACAAACGCGGTTCCGGCTCATGGTTCAAGACCAGGGTGATAAACTACGGCTTCCGCAAATACATGCAGGGCGAAACGGCATTCCGCACCACAGGCGACTGCACCGGCTGCGGCCTCTGCGCCGAAGTCTGCCCGGAGAACAACATCCGCCTCGGCGCCGACGGACTCCCCTCCTGGGACAAGCACTGCGTCCAGTGCCTCGCCTGCATCCACCGCTGCCCCGCAAGAGCCATCGAGTACGGCACCATCACCGTCAAGAAGGGGCGCTACCGCAACCCGCTGGTATTCTGACAATCCTACATCCCTTCAGACAGGACGCTTCCGTCCCGGCAGCCGGAGACGGAAAAAACTGCCGGACCCGAACGGGCCCGGCAGGCAGATAATCCTGACTTTGCTCACCAAACAAAATATCGACTGTATGAGGGATTGTGTCTAAACCGATCAATATTTCAGAACTATCTTTGCATCCCTGTCGGCGGGGAGCGCCGGCAGTTTCACGCTGGCCTCACGCACAGAGGCGTCATAGCTGCATTCCAGAGCCGTTCCGTCCAGAGTTACGGACGAAGGCTGCCGCGTGAGTCCTCCGAAAATCACGGTCACCTCGCGCTCGGGAGACATGTCCTTGTAGGACCCTTCCCTTGCTGCAATGGTCAGGGTGCAGCCGGAGGCGGTGGCGTTCTTCTCAAGCAGGGTGGTGGCATATTCGCTCCTGTAGGCCTCGCTCACGCCGTCGTCCTCATAGTAGAGAGTGCTGCTGCGCCCGCGTCCGGGAGCCACGTATATCCTGTAGGCGTCGCTCTTCTCCTGGAGGCTCTGTATGCCCTCGTGCGCCAGGGGGATTATCGCTCCCGCCTTCACGAACCAGCAGTTCTCGTCGATGGAATACTGGAGCTCGTCCACTGTTCCTCCGCGGACCATTTTGTGATGGGCCATGTCGTACCAGTCGTTTCCGGCGGGGAACCAGACCTCGCGGCCGGCCAGCCCGGTCCCGGGGTCAACAGGCTCGCATACAGTGGCGACCAGGATGTCGTCACCGAACATGTACTGCTCCTTGTAGTCGTATGCGGCGTCTGTCTCGGGATAGTCGTAATACATCGGGCGGCACATGGAGATTCCGCTGTCGTAGGCCTGCCTGGCGGCACCGTAGATGTAGGGGGTCAGCGCGTAGCGCAGCTCGAAGGCGTCCTTCATGTATTCGTAGTGGTCCTCGAACATCCATATCCTGCGCTCGAGCACGTTGGAATTGGTGCTGTGGGTCTTGAATATGGGAGAGAACACTCCAAACTGGAGCCAGCGCGTGTAGAGCTCGGGGTCGGTGGGATTGTCGCCTCGCTGCATGTGGCCTCCGAGGTCGTGGCCCCAGTATCCGTAACCCACATTGGACGCGGTGGCCGTGAAGTACGGCAGGAATTCGAGCACCGACCAGAGAATATGCGTGTCGCCGGAGAAGCCCAGCTGATAGCGGTGGCTGCCCAGACCGCCCCAACGGTGATAGATCATCGCCCTCTCGCAGTTCTCGGGGTCGCCGTGGTCCTCCCTGCGGAGCTTGTCGTTGAAGAAGGTGTAGTTGAGCCAGAAGGTGTTGCTCAGGCCCTCGGTGTACTTGCTGGTCTTCCACTGCTGCCAGTCGAGCCACCAGAAGTCCACTCCCTGCTTTTCGAGGGGATGGATGACAGAATTGAAATAGGCGTCCGCCCAGGCCCTCTGGTCGATGCGGAAAGGCACCGGCGCATGGTAGCCCCTGTAGGCGGTCCTGCCTCCCGGCAGCAGCTCGCCACCCTTGTAGACGTAGCCTTCGGGGCCGTCGTAGTCATCGGTACGGGAGAGATAGTCCGCCACGAATTCGGGATAGCAGTCCTCCCTCTGCACTATGCCTGAAGCGGGATGCAGGTTCAGCGCAGTCTTGAAGCCCATGTCATGGAGCTCGCCGAGCAGGCCTTCGGGATCGGGAAACAGGTCACGGTTCCAGGAATAGCCGGTCCAGCCTATGCCCTGTCCGAACTCGTCCACATGGTATTTCCTCGAACTCTGCGGCCAGGTCTCGTGCCAGTCCATGTCGATGATCATCACGTCCATGGGAATCTTCCTGTCGCGGAACTCCTTGCCGAGGGCCAGCAGCTCGTCGGCTGAATACGCCCAGTAGCGGCTCCACCAGTAGCCGAACACGAACTTCGGGGGAAGGGGAATCTTTCCGGCCACCTTGGTGAAATCGGCAAGGGCGGCCTTGTAGTCATGTCCGTAGGCGAAGATATAGAGGTCCTGAACCTCACCCTCGGGACGCTCGCCCACCCAGTGGCCCCAGTCGGAGCCGTCCTCCACGAAGATGTTCCTGGCGCTCTCATCGACTATGGCCCAGCCGTCACGGGAAAGGATGCCGAGTTCCAGCGGGTCGTCGTAATTGATCTTGTCGGCGCCCTCGCAGCCGTCAAGCGTCCTGGCGGTGCCCATCAGGTTGCCGTCGGACTCCATTCCGGGATGCCACTCGACCCTGCGCCCGTTCATCCTGAAGCTCACGTTCAGGTTGGACTCGTCGAAACGGCCCCCACCCGAATAGTCGAGGGTCAGCGCGGAAGTCCTGATCCTTACCGCATCGCCGTCACGGGTGACCCTGAACTCGGGGACGGGGAGGTTGCGGTTGATGATAGCGAGGGTCGCATGGTCCTCAAACTCCCCGTTTTCGGACCATTCCATGCGCACAAGCCTGTCGGTCAGCACCGTGAAGCGGGCGTTACCCGCAACGACGCAGGCCTCGGGGTTCGCGACGGGATCCATTTCGTCGGCTCCGGCCGACACGGCACCGGCAGCTGCTGCCAGCAATGCCGCAAACAAACTCCAGACTTTCATATTATCATCGTTTGAATTCTATGACGAGGGCTCCGAGCGGAGGAACGACGGTATCGTCGGAGACTGTGGTCTTCTCTCCGGTAATCACATTGACTCCGTCATGGAGGCCTTCGGTAAATTCTGCATAATGCGACCAGGGCACTGCGACCTCGTCTTCCGAAGAGTTGTTGATGAACACGAACACGGCCTCGTCGTCATTGTAGCGGAAATAGCCGTAGCCGCTTCCTTCGGGCAGGAAGTGCAGGGTGCGTCCATGGTGGATCACATCGGCGTCCTTCCTCCAGCGGAATAGGGTGCGGCAATATTCGTAGACGTCCTCGCGCACGCCCGCATCCATCTCCGAACCGTCAAAATCGGTGTCGGCCGCAAGACGGCCCTCCTTTGTGAAGAGGTCGAATTCATCACCCTCCCATCCTCCGGGGAAGTCGACCCTGAGGCCGCCGTGCCCCTGGCGAAGGTCCGAAGAGGTGAACATCATCTCATCTCCATAGAGAATCTGGGGTATGCCCCTGGCCGTGGCGAACAGGGTCATCATGGCCTTGAAGCGCTCGGGATTCTTCCCGGCTATGTCTCCGGCACGCTCGGTGTCGTGGTTGCCCGGGAAAATCAGCATGTTGTCGAGGTCCTGATAGCAGAAATCATGTGAGAAGACATCGTAAAGCGACCTTATGCCGGCTTCCCTGGCGGAGAACACTGCCGTGGCGGCGTCACGCAGGGGGAAGTCCATTATGGAAGGGAGATTCGAGTTGAAGCCGTCCCTGTTCGGATTGTCCTTCTGCCAGTAGGCAAGCTGGGGAATCGAACCGGTCCAGCATTCGCCGACTATATTGAAGTTGGGATATTCGTCGGTCACCGCCTTGCACCACTCTGACATGGGGACCTTCTCGTTGTAGGGATAGGTGTCCACGCGGAAGCCGTCCAGCCCGGACCATTCTATCCACCATATAGCCCACTGCTTGAAATACTGGAGCAGGTACGGGTTGTCAAGGTTCATGTCGGCCATGCCGCCGGTGAACCATCCGCTGTCCATGATCATGGCGTCACGCTCGGAGGCGTTGGGATCCATCACCGTGGAGAAGCTGCCGTTCGAGCCCGTGTATTCGGGGAACTGGTGGATCCAGTCGTTGAAGGGAAGGTCATCGGCCCACCAGTGGGTGCGGGTGCCGCTGTGGTTGGTCACGATGTCCATTATGACCTTGAGTCCGTGATCATGCGCGCGGTCCACGAATTCGCGGTAGAGCTCGTTGCTGCCGAAACGGGGGTCGATCTTGTAGTAGTCGGAGCAGGCATAGCCGTGATATGAGCCGAACCTGTCGTCATCGAGCAGCAGAGGCGTGCACCAGATGGCGGTGGCGCCGAGGTCCGCGATGTAGTCCAGATGGTCGATGATACCCTGGATGTCGCCTCCGTGCCGGCCGCCTGCACTCTCGCGGTCAGCCTTCTCCGCCGTGTCAGGAGTGTCGTCGTTGGAAGGGTCGCCGTTGGCGAAACGGTCGGGCATTATCAGGTACACGAGGTCGGCGGTGGTGAAGCTGGCGCGCCCGGCCGAGCCTTCCTTGCGGGAAGCTATCTCGTAGGGGTAGCGGAAACTCTCACGTCCGTTGTCGAACACGAGCCAGTAGGTTCCCGCCTTCGCCTTCGGAGAGACCGAAATGTCCACGAAAAGGTAATTGGGGCTGTCCGCCTTGTGGACGCCGGCGACCTTGACTCCCCTGCCGCCCTGCACGCTCACATCGTAGGCGGATATGTCCTCGCCGTTCACCATGAGCTGGAGAGGGCATTTCATCCCCGTCCACCAGGAGGGCGGTTCTACATGGGCTATTCTTCCCGGAGCGGCTTCCGGTATGTCGGAAAGGTTACGGCTTGCGCTGCCTGACAGTATCATGACTGCCGCGGCGAGCATGGTGATGTATTTTTTCATTTGAATCGGTCTTTAGCGTGTTGCTTTTAAGAAAATGTTGTCATTCGGCCACGGGGAACACCGTAAGACGCAGGGTCGTGCTTCCGTAGGGCACCAGCTCTATCCATGAAGTCTCCCCCTCGGGCACCACCTCGTCGGGAAGCGCGGGCGTGTATCTGTTCTCCTCGAGCTCCCATCCCTTCACTCCGACGACGGGCACGCGTATCTTGCCGTGCACGGTGGCGAGGTCGAAGGGGAAGCCGTCAGACGATGTCGGGACATATTCGGCCTCGTCCAGCATGTCATCGACAAGGGCGTAGTTCCATTTACCGGAAGGGGTCATTGACCAGCTCTTGAAGTCGGGATTGCCGGAAACCTTGCCGGCGAGGTTCTCGTAGACGGTGGTGTCCTCCACGCAGTCCATGGGTATCGCGTAAGAATACACGAGGGGCCCGCGGACTATGCTCTTGCCCTCGACCGGGTTGTCCACGACCTCAATCTCCATGGGGAACTCCACGGAGAACACGTCGCCGCTCTTCCATTCGCGGCTCTCGGTCATGAAGCCGGGCTTCATGGTGCTGCACCAGCCGGGCACGCGGTAGGTGAAGTCCATGTCGACGGGGGCCTTGGTCCTGCGTCCGTCCTTGTAGAAGGTGAACACGAAGTCTATGCTGTCGCCGAAAGGATAGTCCGTCCTCTCCTCAATCTCCACGGTGATTCCGTCACCGAGGTCGTAGACCACAGTCGAGGGTCCGTAGAGCGCGGCCACCGGTTCGCCGTCGGTATCCTTGAGCCACATGCGGGACACGTAGTTCGGGAGGAACCTGTGGACGTTGCCTATGCAGCATTCGGTCTCATGGATCGGCCTGTAGGCCATCCAGGTAAGGCCGTGCTTGAAGCCGTTGTGGTCGGAGTTGCCGGTGGCGATGAACTGGTTGGGGCAGGAGAAGTACTGCATGGAGCGGAAGTCCTTGGTGATGGCGCCCATTCCGGCGTTGAACACCGACTTCTCGATCCGGTCGGCCCACTGCGCGTCACCCGTGGTTGTAAGAAAATAGCCCATGGTCCATGCGTAGTCGGTCACGTCGCAGGTCTCATGGCTGGCCAGCGCATCGTTTCCGGCAAGGTGCTCGCTGCTGGAATTGACTCCGTCCACGAGCATGTTGGCCTTCTCCATCTTCGCGTCTGCGTTCAGCGCCGCCTGAAGATATTCGGGCTTGCCGGTATAGGCGTACAGCAGCATGGGGACCTTGAGAAGTTCGTTCATGGTCACTCCGTGCATGTTGAACTTCGAGTCATCGAGGCAGTTCTCCTGGGTCAGTTCAGCTCCGTCCTCGGCCCATACGGCCTCGGCGAGCTTCAGCAGTTCGGGATTTCCGGTAATCGCATAAGTCCAGAGTATGCCCTCCACATTGACGGGGCCCCGGTCGCTTCCGAGCTCCTCGACGGTGAAGGAGAACCAGTTCTTCTCCAGGGCGGCGGGTATCCTTTCGTCACCGGTAGCCTCATAGCAGGCCTTCGCGGCCCTGAAGAACACGGCCAGCGGCCATGCCATCGAGTTCGCGTCGGCTCCGAGACGGCCCTCCGGCCTTCCGGCGGACATGATCTTCTGCATCTTCTCGAGCCTCTTCCTCACGGCGGGGTTGTCGCTGCGGAAATTCTCGGGCAGGGCCTTCTCCACGCCCTTCTTCGCGGGAAGCGGGTGGTCGAGCACATAGTTTATGTTCTCGTTCCAGACGGCGAGAAGGTTCTCGTCATCCAGGATATAGCCCAGCCTCGCGAGGCCGTCGAGATAGTAGGCGGTCTGCTCATAGCGCCACCAGTCGGCGCCCCTGTTCTCGGAATCCCTCTTGAGTTCGCCGGCCCACAGAGGGGAATCGTAGGGATAGGCCATGGCCTCGGGGTGTCCGGTAAGGCCGTCCCTCTGCCTCTCGAGCATCTCGAGCAGCCAGCCCTGCGGCTCGATGTCGGCGATGAGGCCTTCCTCGAACACGGCATACGGGGCAGCCGGGACGTCGGCGGCCTGTACGGCGGGAGCATTGGATTTACAGCCAGTGAGCAGCATGCCGCCCAGGATGGCAAGGATGAAAGTCAGTCTTTTCATATAATGTGTCATTTTGAGATTTCAGGATGCAATGTCTTAAATATAGGAATATTTTCGCTTTCATTCATCCAGTTCGAGCACATATACTCCCCTTGCGGGAATGCTCACGGGTGCGGTCACGTCGACCTGCTCTCCGGTCACGACATCCGTGCCGCGCACATTGTCACCTATGACCTCGGAAAACCTCTCCATGTCGACGGTCCGGGGCCGGTCGCTGCCGTTGAGCATCACCAGCACGGTGTCCTCGCCGTCGGTGCGCGCATATACATAGCAGCGCGTGGCGTTGTCGGGAGTATAGTGGACCAGCCTGCCGTGCTTCACGGCATCGGAGCTCCGCCTCCAGTTCAGCAGGGTGCTGATATAGTTCCAGGCCTCGTTCTGGTCGGTAGTGCGGCCGGCAGAGGTGAACGCATCGGTTCCGTCCTCCTTCCATCCGCCCGGGAAGTCAGCCCTGAGCCAGTTGCCGGGGTCGCGGCCCATCATTATCTCGGTGCCGTAATAAATCTGAGGGATTCCGCGCGTCGTCAGGATGAACGCGACCCCCTGCTTGAACTTCCATAGAGGGTCGCCCTCCTTCATGAAGCGGGAGATGTCGTGGTTGTCCAGGAAGGTCAGCACGTTGTCGCTGTCGGGTATCAGGAAGTCCTGGGTGATGCACTCGTAAATCTTGAACAGCCCGGCCTCGGAGCGCTCGCTCGTGTTGCTCTCCTTGAGAATCTGGTCCTGAACGGTGAAGGTGAGGTCGAAGTCCATCACGGTCTTGAGCCCGGTCTCCCCCTCGGAGTTGACCTTCGAGCCGCCCTGCCACCAGCCGGCGGCGGAGTTCCTCGGATACCAGCCCTCGCCCACGATGTTGAAGTCGGGGTATTCCGCGAACAGTTCCTCGCACCAGCGGGCCATGAAATCATAGTCGGCATAAGGATAGGTGTCCATGCGGATTCCGTCGATGCGGGCGTATTCTATCCACCAGAGGCTGTTCTGGATAAGATAGGTGGCGAGATGGCGGTTCTTCTGGTTGAGGTCAGGCATTCCGCCCGAGAACCAGCCCTGCACGAGCACGTCTTTTTCAGACTGAGGGGCGTGAGGATCCATCAGCACCCATTTGTAGTGGGTGGTGGCGGGGACCTCGTTCCAGTCCACCCTCTCCCCGCTTCCTGTCTTGACGGCGAAATCGTTATGGTTGAACCAGTCGGACGAAGGGATGTCGGCCATCCACCAGTGGGAGCTTCCGCAATGGTTGAATATCATGTCCATCACGACCTTGATGTCCTTTTCGTGCGCCTTCTCTATCATCGCGCAATACTCCTCGTTGGAGCCCAGTCTCGGGTCGACGAGATAGAAGTCGGAAATCGCATAGCCGTGCGACGCTCCGCCCCGGTTGTACTGGACGGGATTCAGCCATATCGCAGTGACTCCGAGTTCGTCAATGTAGTCGAGATGGTCGACGATGCCCTGGATGTCCCCTCCGTGGCGGCCGTCGCGTGTCCTGTCGACCTCATAGCCGTCCAGCACGTCATTGTCCGGATTGCCGTTGGCGAAACGGTCGGGCATGATGAGGTAGAGCACGTCGGCCGAACTGAAGCCCATCGCGCCGGGCTTCGTGTTGCGCGGACGCAGTTCGAAGGCCACATCCTCGGACTTCCTGCCTTCGCTGAAGGTGAAATTCAGGACTCCGGGACGCGCCGAGGAATCCACGTTGAGATACACGAAGAGATAGTTGGGGTTCTCAACCTCGCATATCTCCTTGATGTTCACGCCTTCGTAGGGCGCAAGGCTCACGGACGAGGAGGCAATGTCCTCGCCGTAGAACATGATCTGGACCTCCGGATTCTTCATTCCGGCGTACCAGAACGGAGGGTCCATCCTTTCAATCTCGACGGCTGCGAGAAGTGCGGGCGCCAGAATCGAGGCTAACAATGTGGTCAGGATTTTTCTTGGCATGACAGTTCTTATTTAAGGATAACGTATTCGAAAGGCATGAGGTCGAGGGTGCTGGGAAGAGAGAGCTTGTCTCCATCCATGAGGTCGGTGCAGCTGCGTCCGCGCCATTCCACCGGAAGCACGATGCTGTCCTGGGCGGGCCGCATGTTGACGACCACGAGCAGCTGTTCGCCACCGAGAGTCCTGGAGAACATCAGCACGTCATCGTCGGGCCAGGTCTCCAGCGAGCCCTTCCTGACTGCGGGACATTCATTGTAGATCTCCGCCAGACGGCAGTACTCTTCATACATTTCGCTGTTGGCGTTCCAGTCGACCTTGGTGTAGTTGAAGAAATTGATGGCGCCGGGATAGCCCACCTCCTGGGAACCGTAGACCAGCATGCCTCCGTGGATGAAGGCCGTGGCCACGAATGCCGCCATCGAGCCTTCCGGACCGAAGAATTCCTGCACGGGTGACATCTTGGTGCATTCGTCGTGGTTGGTGGTGAACCTGAGTTTCACGCAGCCGTCGGGAATACCCGCATATTCGGCGGAATCCACCTGGAAGAGACTGCTCGCCGGAGCCTTGGCGTACCCCCGGGAATAGACTCCGCGCAGGGCGGAAAGCCACTGCCAGGCATAGTTCATGTCGAATCCGGCGTCGAAGTGGTCCTTCCTCTGCCCCTCGGCGAGCATCAGCAGGCTGTGTCCATCGATAGCCCGGAGGCTCGATACGCAGTCACGCCAGAATTCGAAGGGCACGAAATCGGCAGCATCGCAGCGGAATCCGTCGACCCCGACTTCCTCGACCCAGTAGCGCATGGCGTCTATCATCGCGGCGCACATCTCGGGATTGTCGAAATTCAGGTCGGCAACGTCATTCCACCCGGTTCCCTCCGGAGAGGTTATCCCGCCGTCGGGGCCCTTGGTATACCAGTCGGGATGCTCGTATATCCAGGCGTTGTCCCAGGACGTATGGTTCGCGACCCAGTCGATGATCACCGCCATGTCCCTCGCGTGGCATTCACGCACCAGGGACTTGAAGTCCTCGACCGTGCCGAATTCCGGGTTCACGGAGCGGTAGTCCTTGACGCAGTACGGGGAATTGACCGAATTGAGTTCGCCTATCTCGAAGATAGGCATGAACCAGACCACGTTTGCCCCGAGTTCCGCTATGGAGTCGAGATGTTCCCCGACCGCCCTGAACGAGGCGGACGGCGCGAAATTGCGGGGGTTGACCTGGTACATCACCACATCCTGCGGATGCGGCGGCACGAACGCGGCGGAATCAGCCGCAGGAATGACCCGGCCGCCCCCGCCGCATGCAAGCGCCGAGACCAGCAGAAGGGCGACAATCAGTATCTTTTTCATTTTGTCTTGTTTATCATGAAAACCACACCAGGAAATCGGCGGAGCGGGTGCGCGAGACCGTGAGGTCGCACCAGGCCTTGTTGTCCGTGATGATCCTCAGCCTTCCGTTCTTCAGGCGGACTATGCTCCGTATCGCAGCTGCGGAGATTATGCAGGTGCGGGATATGCGGAAGAATTCGAAGGGCGAAAGCTGGTCAGCGATAAGGTCGAGGGGAAGGTTCACGTTGAACCTCTCCCCTGCCGTCGTCACTATCCAGTTGGCCCTGTCCTCGGAATAGATATAGGCCACGTCCCTGGTGTCAACGGGGATGAACTGCTCCTCCGTCTTCACCACGAAACGCTTGCGGTATCCGGCAGGCACTGCAGGGGTATCGGAGCTCACCAGCACCCTTCCGAGAGCCGACAGCAGCCTTTCCGCATCGACCACGTTGCGGTTCGCACGGCATCTCTCTACCGAGCGGTGCAGCATGGTCTGGTCCACCGGCTTCAGAAGATAGTCCACGCAGCCTACTTCGAAGGCGTTGATCGCATATTTGTTGTACGCCGTCACCATGACGACGTTGGAGCTTATGCGGCTCCGCCTGAATATCTCGAAGCAGGTGCCGTCTTCAAGCTCGACGTCCATGAAGATCACATCGGGCGTACGTTCGCGGTTTTTCAGCCACTCCACGCTCTCCTTCACCGACTTCGTCATGCCGACGACCTCGATGTCGGGCGCGACCGCGGCCAGCAGCTTGACCAGACGCATGCTGGCCAGCTTCTCATCTTCTATTATCAGTGCTTCCATAAATCAAAGGCAGTTTGATTGTGAACTCTCCGCCGTCGGAAGATACCGTCATGTCCTCTCCGGCAACGTCGCGGTATTGTTGGCGTATGTAACGGAGGCCGAGCCCCGAAGCCTGGACCAGGGTGAACCTCGGCCGCAGGGGGTTGGAGACCACGAGGCAGTTCCCCTCGACCCGCATGCGGACCACGAGAGGATTCTCCGACGAGGCGGCGTTGTGCTTGAAGGCATTCTCGACGAGCAGCTGTACGGAACAAGGGACGACGAACATGGCCATCGCGCTCTCCGGAATGCCTTCGGCAGCGATGTCCACGGCGTCTTCAAAGCGGACTTTCAGCAGGTCCACATACTCCCTGACGAACTTCATCTCGTCGCGAAGCGGCACCATGGCCTCCAGTTCGCTGCCGCTCATGTACCTGTAGGTGGACGCGAGCTTGCGTATGAAGGTCGAGGCGGCCTCGGTGTTGCCGGAACTTACAAGTTCGTCGAGCACGTTCAGGTTGTTGAACATGAAATGCGGCTCCACCTGCTGCTTGAGCTTCAGATAGTCGTACTGTGCCCTGTGCGCCTTCTCCCTCTCCTCGGCGGCACGCGATTCCGCCCGGATCGAGCAATGGGCGAGATAGAACACCGCTCCGCAGCTGAAGAGATAGTCCAGCAGGACATTGAGCCCCAGGTTGCTGGACAGATGCTCCTCCGACACGACGAAGATGCGCACGAAGCGGACCATGAGTATCGTCATGAAAGCGAACATCAGCCAGCGCACGCTTATGCGTTCCTTGCGTGCCGGAAGTCCGAGCTTCTCCAGAAGATGGATGAGCCCGAGCACTACCCAGGCGACAATCTCCGTGACCGCCAGGACGATGCCCGGGCCGAAGACGATGTTGTTCCACTCGAAGAAACGGTACAGAAGATTGCCGAAGGCCTTGGAGAGGAAGAAACCGCCGACATTTGCAATAATCAGCATGCAGGCCATCACGGCCACCCCGACCTGCCTCCTCCAGCACAACACGACTACAAGAAGCATGGTCAGCAGGGTCAGCAGCAGCTCGTCGGACAGACCCAGCAGCCTCGACAGCAGCGCCACCGCTACATGCAGCAATACGAAAACCTGGATGACCCAGAAGTCGGACAATTTCTTCATACCAAGACCTTTCAGCAATATTCAGCTAAAGATAGTAAGGATTCTGCGAAAGTCCCGGATTTGCCGACAGCGCGCGCTCCGGCACGGGGAACCACTCGTATTTGCGGTCCCTCTTCGCGGGAAGGTCATATCCCACCTCGGTCGTCCTTCCGAAGAACCACCACTGTCCCTGAGTGAACTTGTCGAACCTGCGCAGGTCGGTGCGGCGGCGATGGCCTTCATCGAAGAACTCGAGGCCCCATTCGCTGAGCATGCGGTCCATGTCGAACTCATCGGAGAAACCGCGCGGAGCCTGGTCCCTGGCCGGCCCGAGCACCCTGCCCGTGGCCTCGTCCACTGAAGAACCGGTCCAGTCCTCGTCAGAGAAGTACCTTACGCGCACTTCGTTCACCACTTCCTTGGCCTCGTCGGCATTGCCCTCGCGGAGCAGGCACTCGGCGTAGGTGTAATAGACCTCGGCAAGACGGAACTCGACGACGTCAGGGTCGCAGAAATCGTACGGGGAGTTCGTGGTGTAGTAGGGATACTTGGCTGCGCGCAGACCGCTGTTGGTCTCACCCCAGCGGGGATTCTCCACTATCTGCACGGGGTGGTTGCCCTTGCCCTGGAAGTTTCCGACCTGGTCCACATAGACCAGAGCCATGTTGTTCCTGTCGGCATCGGCGAGCTGGACGTCGCCCGTGCCGTAATGCTCGCGCATCACTCCCTCGAGGAACAGTCCGCCCCAGTTCTCGCCGGTATCGTCGTTGTAGGGCTTCACGAGGCGTATGTCGCGGGGGTCGAAGCGCTCGCGTACCGCACCGAGCTTGTCGTTGTAGGGAGCATCGAGGAAGCAGGTGGCCTGCTCCTTGTCGTACATCTCCCTGAGCACGTTGAATTCATAGCCCACTACATTGCCGGCATCGTCGAGCACGGGGATGTTCTCCACGCACTGGTCATAGAAGTTGCTGCTGTTGTCGAACGAAGGCACCACGCAGCAGCAGTTCCATCCTGCATGACGCTGCGGCGTATCGTAATAGTCGATGAACACGTAGCTCATGAACGGGCCGTTGCGCATGTTGGTGGACCTCATGTTGTAGATTTCGTCGCTCGAGAACGCGAAGATGATTTCGTTGCACTGGGTGTCGTTGTTGGCGGAGTAGATGTCCTGGTACTTCGTGGCGAGGGAGTAGTTGCCATACTTGCCGTCCATGATTTCCTTTGCGAGGACCTTGCATTCGTCGAAGCGGGGCGTGCCGGTGAATATCTCAGAATTGAGCATGAGCCTCATCAGGATCATCCTGTTCATGGCCTGGCTGCAGGTGTTGACCGAACCGCCTACCGGCAGCAGGTCCACGGTCTCGTTGAGCTCCTGCTCCATCCATTCGCAGACGCTGCGGCAGCCTTCCTCGAAGGTCTTGCCGTCCATCGCGCTGACAGGCAGCTCGGAGGTGTCGATGGACGTGGTCAGAGGAATCGTCCCTCCGAACACCTCGAACACGTTGTAGTAGCAGTAGACCCTGAAGGTGCGTATCTCCGCAAGGTACTCCTGCTTGCGCTGTTCGGTGATTCCGATAGAAGCGGCGTCGACGTTGGTGAGGTCATAAATGAAGTTGTTGCAGAGGCCGATGGCGGTCCATGCGCTGTTCCATATCCTGTTCACATAGGTGGAGAGGGGCGTCCAGGTATGGGTGGAGAGCACGAACTTGTCGCCGCTGTCCCAGCCCCAGCTTCCTCCGTTCCATGAGCGCCAGGCTATCTGGTCGGCGGTAAGTTCGGCGGCATACCAGTAGAACTCCGATATGTCACCCTGTTCCTGGGCATAGATGTTCGCGATCGCCTGCTTCACCGCAGTCTCGTCGGTGAAGTAGTTCGACGCATCCATGAGGGTGTATGGATGCTCGGTCATATCGAAGCAGCTTGTCACGGCAAGCGAAGATATGAACACGGCAATGAGTTTTGTTATCTTTTTCATAATCCTGTTTGTCATTTAGAACTTCATGGTGACTCCGAGCGTTACGCGCGAAGAGTAGAGAGTCGTCGTGCCGGCAATACCGGGAGTCAGTCCTATGGATGTCACCGTAGAGGGGTCAACTCCGGTGAATCCGGTGAGAGTCAGCAGGTTGGTTGCAGCGAGATAGACATAGAGATTGTCCAGGCCGAGCTTGTTGCCTTCCTTGAAGTTGAAGCGGCGTCCGATGGACACTTTCTCTATCTTGAACCAGTCGCCCTTCTCGAGGAAGAAGGAATTGACATATTCGTTGTCTGCGGTGAGGTAGGGATATTTCTCGTACGCCGACTTGAGCAGGTTCTCGGCGGCGACTCCGGGATAGCCGTAGTCCTTGAGCTGGGAGTTCCAGATGTCCATGCCCGCGAGTCCGCGGCCGTTGATGCTGAGGTCCCAGTCCTTCCAGTTGAGGGTGATGTTCAGCGAGAAGCTGTGCTTGGGAAGGGTGTTTCCGATTTCCCTCTTGTCGTCGTCGAGCGAGCCGGTCTTGGTCGCGGTGCCGCCGTCGGCCGTGTAGTGGAGCAGCTGGCCGTCTTCAGTATAGCCCGCATATTCGAATCCCCTGATGGTACCTATGCGGGTGCCCTCATAGAGACGGAAATAGTAATCGCTGCTTCCGGGGACGCCGGTGCCGTAGAGGTCGATGTAGGATGCCTGGTAGATGTCATTTCCAAGGCTGCTGAGCACGGCGTTGCTGTAGGTGTAGGTTCCACCTACGTTCAGCCGCCAGTCCTTTCCGAAGTTCATGCTGTAATTCAGCACCATCTCCACGCCGGTGTTGCGGGTCGAACCGAGGTTGAGCCTGATGGAGTCGTAGACGTAGGGCGGCTGGGGCGCGGCATAGGTGTAGAGCAGGTCTTCCGAACGCCTGTCGAAATATTCTATGCTACCGCTGAACTTGTGGTCGAACATCTCGAAATCGATTCCGTAGTTGTAGACGACCGCAGTCTCCCATCCGAGGTTGGGATTGGCGTTCCTTGAGATTCCGTATCCGGGAACCCACTGTCCGTCAATCATATAATAAGTTCCTTTGGACTCGTAGGTCGCAAGCGAGGCGTAGTCGTCGCCGGCATTGCGGCCGGTCACTCCATAGGATACGCGCAGGCGAAGGTCATCGAGCCAGCCCTTGGTGGAGTCCATGAACTTCATGTTGGAAATGGTCCAGGCTCCGGAGAGAGCGGGGAACAGACCGTATTTCTTGTTGGCTCCGAACTTGGAGCTTCCCTCATAGCGCAGCGAACCGGTCACGGTCACGAGGTCGTTCCAGGAATAGGTTACGCGCCCGAACACGCCGGCGATCTTGTTGAACCATTTGCCTGAGCCCATGCCGGCCCTTCCGTTCTTGAGGAAGGAACCCGAACCTATGTTGTACCAGAGGAACTGGTCGTACTGGAAGTCATAGTTGTTCATGGACATGTTCTCTCCCTCGTCCTGGCGGTAGGAATATCCGGCCACCGCCTTGAGCAGGTGCTTGTCGAGGTCGAGGCTGTAGTTGACCATCCACTCGAAGTTCAGGCCAAGGTTGTTGCTGGACGCCAGATATGCCGAACCGGCATAGTCGTTCCACATCTGGCAGGTCTGCATGATGGAAGGTGTGTAGCTGTGGTTGAAGCTGCTGCCGTAGTCAACCGCGATGTTGGCATTGGTGGTCAGCATGCTTGACGTGGTGCGCAGCAGGTTCAGCTTGACATCCTGCTGGAAGGTCAGATACATGTTGTGGCTCTTGTTCACGGGAACCCGGTTGTTCTCCACCGGATTGGTCGAGCCGGTGGTGTTGGTCGGCCAGTAGAAGCCCGTGGGCGTGGAGTCGTCATAGACCGGCTGGGTGGGGTTCATGAAGATAGTGCCGCCGAGGTCGGCCCCGTTGCCGTTGTTGACCCGCGCGTTGATGTTCGCCAGGGTGGACAGTTCGAGGAAATCGCCGAGCATGCGCTGGTTCATCCTGAACCTCACGCTGTAGGTCTGGCGGGTGTTGTTCTTATATAATTGGTTTCGGTCAGAATAGCGCAGTGAAAGATTGTAGGAGCTCTTTTCCGTTGAGCCTGCAAGGGAGATGTACTGGTTCAGGTCGTAGGTCGGTTTGTCGTTGCGCAGCGCGTTCCAGTAGGCCTTGTCCTCGCGTCCGCCGTAGTCGGTCTTGCCCCGGTGGTATTTCTCGTTGATTTCCAGCCACTCGTCGAGGCTGTAGACATCCGGGGTGGGATGGAGGATCTGCAGGGCGTAGTAGGAATCATAGGTGACGCTGACCTTGCCCGGGGTGCCGGCGCCCTTACGGGTGGTCACCAGAATCACGCCGTTGGCGCCGCGCGTACCGTAGATTGCCGCTGACGCACCGTCCTTCAGCACGGAGATGGACTCGATGTCTTCCGTGGAGATATTTTCGAGCGAACCGCCGGCCACGCCGTCAATCACCACGAGCGGAGAGTTGCCGCCGTTGATGGAGGTTGCGCCACGGATCTGGAACGAGGAGCTGCCTCCGTCAGCTGCCACGTCGATGTTCAGTCCGGCGACTTTTCCGACCAGCAGCTGCATGGGGTCTCCGGCGGGCGCCTTGTTGAAGTCTTCCGAGCTCACGCTCACGATCGAGGAGGAAATCTCCTTCTTGCTCAGCGAACCGTAACCTACGACCACGGTCTCCTCGATCATCTCTGAATCATATTCGAGGACTACTGTCGCGGGCACGGAACGGGCTGGCATGGAAACCGTCTTGTATCCTATGCAGCTGAACTCGACAATCGCGTCAGCGCCGGACACCTGAAGGACATAGTCTCCGTCCAGATAGGTGGAGACTCCGTTCGTCGTGCCGCTCTCCATGACGGTCGCGCCGATGACGGGCCCTTCCGAATCCACTACAACTCCTTTCACCTCATATCCGCTCTGAGCGAACAGAGGAACAGACAGCCCGCCCGAAAGCAGGATGCCCGCAAGGAATACGAATGATACTCTCATTGGAATGATTTTTTGGTTATTAATTTGGTTACATGCCGGACACTGCCGGAACCTCGTCCTCCCCGGCCTTCGGAGGACAGATGTTCCGTTCGGCGGCATCCGGCTGAATCAAATGTCGAAATAATCGGAAAGCAAGAAGGCCGGGGGCCCGATTTTCAGGACGAACTGCAGGCTTCGGGGAACGAACGGAAACATACGCCGCCGCAAAAGACGCCGGGCAGGGCGGCGTACCTACGGGAAGGATGGCTGCAAAAAGTGAAGAACGGAATTTTTGACTGAATCCGCAATACGGTCGGGCACGGGACGGCATTCGTAGTAGCCGCAGTACTGAATTCATCCGAGTCAGGTATCGCGGCTCCGTCGCGGCTGGCTTCGGCGCTACGGCGTGATTTGCAATCCGCTTGCAGGTAATTGTCGGAAGCTGCCATCGCGGCGGCAATTGCGCCTCGCAGACGAAAAAAGTCTGCTCGGCGTCAATTCAGTCCGCTCGGCAAGCGAATCCGCCGGAACGGGGCAGACAATTTCGGCCAAGGGCTGGCCGGGGGAATCTTAGAGACTGAAATTATGGTTGTGCAGATGCGATTTGCAATAGGTTGTCAGTCAGCAAGTTCCGATTCGGGAGTGCCCGGCCTTGCACTTTTGGAAGCCGATGGTTGTGCATTGGATCTGCCGGAAATGGCCTCCCAGGGCCATGCAAGGCCGTTTTTGGAATAGAGGCTGCACAAGAAGAATTTTACTGCCGTTTGCCGTTCGGACTGCTGCCTACGGAGTGATTTGCACCCCGACATGCTTCGTGAAATTCATCGGGAACGGCCATGCCCGGCCGAGATGCGCCAGAGGCGTCCAGGTGCGCCAAATGGAAGGGATTCCTGTCCACCAGGCGCAGTTGCCCCACGTGCAGCGCCATTAAGAGCCCGTCGCCGTAGCCTATGAATTTCACGAGTGTTTCTACAGCAGACCCGTGAGGACCGATGCTGGAATGCTCGGCCTGAAGAATGTGAACATCTTCTTGCCGAGATCCTTCAGCGAAGCGCCGATGTGCCAGACTTCTGCACCATCTGTTTCAGCAGATTGTAATCTGCTGAAGGATTCAGCGCCGGGCATACGCAAGGAGAGCCTTCCGCGGAGCTCCCCGCCGCGCGTGTCCGGCACCCGGGCTACAGATTGCAAGTCCGCTCGACAGATTCATTTCCTTGCTCGAATGCCTCGACGACTCTTCAAATCGCCTCCTCATTGGGCTCGGAGTGGGAAAATTGGTATTTCCGGAGGGGGTTCTGTGGGACAAGGGAAATCGGCCTTGTAGCTCGTTCTGCGAGGGGTATGGACATAAAAAACAAGGACAGCGCCGAGGCGTTGTCCTGTTTGGTAGCGGGAGGCGGACTCGAACCACCGACCTCCGGGTTATGAGCCCGACGAGCTACCAGCTGCTCTATCCCGCGATATTGGACTACAAAAGTAGGTATAATTTTTTAATTAACAAAGAGTTTCTGGAAATATTTCTGCCTGCCGTCTGGAAAGACCGATGATTATCCGCAAAATTCCCCTCCATAATCGGAGCACGGCTATCGGCCGTCAGGATAGCTCTAAAAAGTCAGGAACAGAACCGTCGGCGAAATCCGCAGTGCAACCGGTTCCAGGAGGGTTTTCAGCAAAAACTCTGCGCTTGCGTCGGATTTCGGAGTGTTGCCCAAGCACAGGGATTTCTGCGGAAAATGCATTCCACGGCCATGCGAAGCAGCTTTTCCTGATTCGCTTGTACTCCACTTTTTGCACAGGTGGATTTCGAGGCCTTCCGTCCTGATCCCGGGAAAGACCAATGAAAAACCTTATTTCAGGAATTGCAGAATCTCCGTGATGCCGTCCTTGGGGAAACTGCGCTGCTCGCCTGTCACCAGGTTTTTTATGTTTACTGTCCCCGACGCCATCTCCGACTCGCCGGTAATCGAGAGGAAGGGTATCGAACGCCTGTCGGCATATTCGAACTGCTTCTTCAGTTTTGCCGCATCGGGATAGATTTCGACTATTTCGTCCCTGTCGCGCAGGGCGGCGGCAAGCGGAAGGATGTACTCCGTCTCTTTCGCGCCCATGTTCGCGAACAGCAGTGTGGGTACGTTCCCGAGCCCGGAAGGGAAGAGCCCCAGCCCCTTCATCACGTCGTAGATTCTGTCGGCGCCAAAGCTTATGCCCACTCCCGACAGTCCGGGAAGGCCGAAGATTCCCGTGAGGTTGTCGTAGCGTCCGCCCCCGCCTATGCTGCCTATCTGCCAGTCAAGGGCCTTGACCTCGAAAATGGCTCCGGTATAGTAGCTCAGCCCCCGGGCGAGCGAGAGGTCGAGTTCGGTCGTGGTCTTCACGCCGGAAGCCTCGATGTAGCCGAAAAGCTCCTCCAGTTCGTCCAGGCCCTTCATGCCGTCTTCCAACCCTGCCATGAGTTCCCTCATGGCGGCCAGTTTCTCCGCATTCGACCCTTTGAGGTTCAGTACGGGGACGAGTTTCGCGATTGCCGCCTCGTCCAGTCCCTTCGCCTGGAGCTCTTCCCCGACCGCTTCGAGCCCGATCTTGTCAATCTTGTCGATAGCGACCGTGATGTCCACGACCTTGTCTGGGCAGCCGCAGATTTCCGCGAGACCGGTCAGCACCTTGCGGTTGTTGATTTTCAGGGACACCCTGATCCCCAGCTTCCTGTAGACTTCGTCGACAATCTGCACGAGTTCGAGCTCGCAGAGCTGGCTTCGGCTGCCGACCATGTCCACGTCGCACTGGTAGAATTCGCGGTAGCGGCCCTTCTGCGGCCTGTCCGCCCGCCATACCGGCTGTATCTGGAAACGCTTGAACGGGAAGACTATGTCGTTCTGGTGCTGCACCACGTAGCGCGCGAAGGGCACGGTAAGGTCGTAGCGGAGACCCTTTTCGCATACCTGGGGAGTGAGTGGCCTGTCGAAATCGGCATGGGCGAAGGCGTCGCCCGAATTCAATATGCGGTACAGAAGCTTGTCGCCCTCGTCCCCGTATTTGCCGAGCAGGGTCGAGAGGTTCTCCATCGCCGGAGTCTCGATCTGTGCGTATCCGTATTTGCGGAAGACCTGTCTGATGATATTGAATATGTAGTTTCTTTCCGCCATCTCGGCATGACCGAAATCGCGCGTCCCCTTGGGTATGGAAGGTTTCTGTGCCATTTTATATATTGTATTGTCCTGCAAATTTACTACTTTTGATAAAATTTGCATTTCAAATGAAAGATTTCCTCAAGTACACGGCCGCCGTCATCTGCGGCTTTCTTATAGTGACGGTGCTCATGTTCATGCTCGGTTTCGGTTTCCTCGGGGCGATTGTCGCGTCAGGCAGCTCGACGCCGTCGATTCCGAAGTCAGGCGTGCTTGCGATAGACATGTCAAAGGTCACCATCGGGGAGCAGAGCCGCGATGGCAGCACCCTGTCGATGCTGGGCGGGGAAGGCTCTTCCACCATAGGCATCTGGGACGCCGTGCAGGCCGTCAACACTGCGGCGACCGATCCCGCCGTGAAATACATCTATCTGCGCACCGACGGCTCGATGAGCGGTATTTCCGCACTTGAGGAATTCCGTGCGGCGCTTGCGGATTTCAGGACCTACAGCGGAAAGGCAATAGTCTCATATATCGAATCGCCTGCCAGCGGAAGCTACTGGCTCGCCTCCGTGGCCGACAAGGTCTACATGACGGCCCATGAAGGCGCGACCACGATGATAAACGGAGTCTCAAGCCAGATGATTTTCATCGGGGACCTTCTGGACAAGCTGGGCGTCAACGTGCAGCTGATACGCCATGGCAAATACAAGTCCGCCGGCGAGATGTACACCAGGTCGTCAGCAAGCCCCGAGAACAGGGAGCAGTACCAGCGCATGGTGGATTCGATATGGGAGACCATGGCGTCCGAGATTGCCGTGAGCCGCGGAATCACCGTGGAGCGCCTCAACGAGGCGGTTGACGGGCTGGAGCTCAACGCGCCCCAGGATTTCGTGGACTGCGGTCTTGTGGACGAGCTCATGACTTCAGAAGAGCTCAAGGAGCAGCTGGCCGTCCTTGCCGTCGAGGATGATTTCGAGGACGTTTCGATGATACCTTTCTCCGACTACGTGGCGGCCAGGCGTCCCGTCTCCAAGGCCTCCAAGAAGATAGCAGTGGTCTATGCGGAGGGCAACATAGTGGACGGATCCGGCAAGTCAGAAGTCGCCGGCGACCGCTTCGCGCAGATGCTTGCGGATGTCAGGGCGGACTCCACCGTCAAGGCGGTCGTGCTCAGGGTCAGCTCTCCCGGCGGCAGCGTGCTGGCTTCCGAGAAGATCAAGACCGAACTGGACCTGCTCAAGCAGACCAAACCGCTCGTCGCATCATACGGCGATTACGCGGCGTCCGGCGGCTACTGGATTTCCGCCAACTGCGACAGGATATATTCGGACGCGACCACTCTCACGGGCTCCATAGGTGTCTTCGGCATGGTCCCCGACTTCTCGAAGACGGCGAACGACCTGCTCCATGTCAATATCGAGACGGTTTCCTCCAACAGGCACGGCGACATGTACAGCGGAATGAGGCCTTTCGACCAGGCGGAATACGACTACATGCTTGAGTCGATCGAATCCATCTACGACCGCTTCACCACGATAGTTTCGGACGCCCGCTCTCTGCCCAAGGAGACCGTGGACGCTGTCGGGCAGGGACGCGTGTGGACCGGCTCGGACGCCATGGTAATCCATCTCGTCGATGAAATCGGCGGACTCGACGATGCCGTGTCATACGCGGCTGTGGCCGCCGGCGACCCGGATATGTCTAACTGGAGCGTAACGGGCTATCCCAAGCCCATGTCCCAGATGGAGGAGCTGCTTGAAATGTTCGGCTCGGGAGTCGTATCGGCCTCCGTTCAGGAAGGCCTGACCGGCAAGGCGGAGGCCCTGACGGAAAAGCTTGAAGACCTCTCCAGGCCCGTTGTCCTGGCCAGGATGGACGCCGAGATAGAAATCAGATAGCGGCTACAGCAGCAGAATCACCGCGCATACATAGAGGAGGAAAGCCTGGAGCTTCAGCTTGGCAGGGTGGTTCTCGGTGACCAGGGATTCTATGGGGTCCGTCGAAGCCAGCTGCTCCAGCTTTTCCGTGTCCGGAAGCCTGTTGACCGGCCATTTGGTGACTATCTGCCCGTCGGAGATGAATGTTGCGCCTCCGTTCGAGCGGTTGAGTGTCAGCAGGGTCTTGCGGTCAGCGAAGTAGATGTAGGGGAGCAGTTCCGGTGAGGATACGGTCTCGGTGATCATATCGGGAGTGGAAGCCGTCAGCACCAGGGGAGTGAAGCCCTTGGCGGCGGCCCTGTCCGCAAGCTGCGAGAGTTTCTGCCATTCCTTCGAATCCATCTTCTCGGGATTGTAGACCGAGGCCGCGATGACATCGCCCTGCAGGGCCAGGGAGTCCGCGTACTGTCCGTTGGCGTCGCTGAATGAGAGCAGCACTATGTCTTCGCTCCGGGTCCAGTCCACGGTTTCAAGCGATGATAGCTCGGTTCCCGGCTTGTAGTCTGTGAAGTCAACCATGGGGATGGAGAAAACGGAGTACAGCAGGAAGAGGCAGACAGAGACAGTGGCTATGGAGAAGCTGACGTATTTGACCTTGCGCGTGGGTTCCAGGCTTCTCATCGGCAGGTATGCGAGCGCCCAGAGCCCGAGGAGCACCACATTCTTGATCAGGCTCTGCAGATGTGTGAGGTGTACGGCCTCGCCGAAGCATCCGCAGTCCATCACCGGATTGAATATCACCAGCGCGACCGTGAGCAGCGTGAAGGCGCCCATGAAGGCGAGGGTCAGGTAAGAGAAGAACTTGCGCCATACCCCCGTGATCAGGGCTATGCCGATGACCGTCTCGAGAAGAGCCATGGCGGCACCGGCGAAATACGATGCCGGCCGCAGGAAGTCCAGATGCAGGAATTTGAAATATTCCTCCATGACCAGACCGGCCCCGACGGGATCCATCAGCTTGAGCAGTCCGGCGATGAAGAAGGTGAAGCCGAGTATTACGGCGCTAATTCTTCTTAAAATTCTCATAGCAGTCCTTGACCTTGTTGAATATGACTTCCGGCGGGAGCATCTCCCCGGTTTCGTCTCCGCAGTCTATGGTGATGAAGCGGCTGTCTTCGGCGGCCTGCCTGCGGTAGATATCCCTGACCCTTTTCTGGAATTCGATGTCTGCCTCATGTATGTCCTGATGCCCGTGGAGGTAGCTGCGTTCGTCGCCGCTCCTCTGCTTTCCGAGGCTCTCGCGGACGAAGCTTATCGGCACATCGAGGAAGATGTTGAGGTCCGGGCGCGGCAGCCCGAACTGGCCGTATTCCGTGTCCAGTATCCATTGCCTGAGCTCCTCGGCTTCCTTCCCGTCCTTCAGCTTGGCGCACTGGTAGGCGATGTTGGAATAGACGTATCTGTCGAGCAGGACCGTGCCTCCGGCGTCCAGGGTGCGGCGCATCTCCGGAACGGCGGTCCGCCTGTCCTCGGCGAAGAGCAGGGCCACAAGCTGGGGGTGAACCGCTTCGTTGGAGCCGAAATCCCCACGAAGGAACCTGCTGATCAGGCCGCCGTAGACCGGGGCGTCGTAACGGGGGAAATGGATGTATTCCAAGCCGGGAGAGTTGCTTTCCAGATATTTCCTGAACATTCTGACCTGGGTGGACTTTCCCGCTCCGTCCAGGCCTTCCAACACGATAAGCATAGATACAAATATAAGAAGCTTTTTATAAATTTGCCTTCATGGCAGCAATAATGGGAATAATCAACCTTACGCCGGATTCCTTCTTTCCGGACAGCCGCTGCTCGGTGCAGGATGCCGCCGCCCGGATAGCCCGGATGCTGGACGACGGGGCCGACATAATCGATATCGGAGCCGTCTCGACGCGCCCCGGCGCCGGGGATGTGGGAACGGAGGAGGAATGGCGCCGCCTGAGCCCCGTGCTGCCTATGCTTGAAGGCGTGCGCTTCTCCGTGGACACCACCAGCGCGGAGATAGTCCGCAGGGTCTTCCGGGAGGCTGGCCCGTTCATCGTCAACGACATATCGGCCGGCGAGGATGATTCTGAGATGCTGCCCGCCGTGGCCGGACTGGGGCTGGAGTATGTCGCGATGCACAAGCGCGGCAACCCGCGGACCATGGACTCACTGTGCTCCTATCCCCGAGGGGTCGTGGCCGAGCTGGCCGGATATTTCCAGAATTTCGCGGACAGGGCGGAAGCCCTGGGGATACGTAACTGGGTGCTGGATCCCGGTTTCGGTTTCGCCAAGACCGAGGAACAGAACCTGGAACTGCTGGAACGGCTTGGGGAATTCAAGGCCTTTGGGCGCCCGATTCTGGTGGGAATCGCCGACAAGCGCTTCACGCACGGAGAGACGGAGAAGTATCACCGCATCGCTCTGCGGAACGGTGCGGACATACTGCGCGTCCACGATGTGGCCGCCGCGAAGAAACTGGCCGTCATGGGTTGACCACTGTGCCGGGCGTTGCGGGACGTCAGGCCGAAGGCTCTTCGAACAGCGATGTCACCTTGTCGCAGTTGCCTTCGGGGGATTTCAGCGGGATGCGTGCGAACACCCTTGCAATCAGCACGAGCAGCAGCGCGCAGCCGGCGAAGACAATCCAGTACAGCGGCCCGGGGAGCACGTCCATCCAGCTGTCCATCTCCTTGAGGGAGTCAATGTTCGCAAGAATCAGGGAGAAGCTGTTGTTGGTGAAGTGCATGAGCATGGTCAGCTTGAGCGAGCCTGTCCTGTAGTAGACATATCCGAAGAGGCAGCCAATGAGGAATGCCGGCAATGCCTGCCAGGGATTCAGGTGGATGACGGCGAAGAACGCGGCGGAGATCACTATGGCCCAGACCGGTCTCACCTTCCTGTTGAGCAGTCCGCGCAGGACCATGCCTCGGCAGAGCCATTCCTCGAACAGCGGGGCGAAGATGCTCACGCTCACGAAATTGGCCCAGAACACTCCGGTTGTCATGCTGTCCAGCATCTCTTCCATCCATTCAGGCATTTCGGGAAGCAGCCTCTGGACTATGTCCAGGCAGTAGCCGGCGGCGAGAGTCGCAAGCATCACCAGCAGTGCGCACGGGACTGCGCCGCACCTGCCGAAGTTGTTGCTGTCGAGCTTTACGCCTTCGTTGTTGTAGGAATTGAGCCTGCTCCATGCGCCGGCATAGAGCATCGCCGGGATGAACATCACGGGATAGGCTATGAGCATCGCGTAGCTGGAGGCGGCTTCGGCCCCTCCTGCGAGGCTGAACAGAAGGGTCACCACGTTGCCGAGAACCGCACCCACGAGCAGCATCAGCAGCAGGACGAACATCTGCCCGACGCCTGGCACATACCAGCTGTAGCCCTCCAGGAACTTGAAATTGCCGCGCTTCCTGCGGCTTTTCACAGAGTTGTCCATGTCCGGCTATTCGTAAAGAGGCGAGGGATATACGCCTTCGGCCGCGAGCTCCGCGAATTTGGCGACCACGGCCGGACGGTCTTCCTTGTAGGTCACCCCGAACCAGTGCGAAGGGGTGGAGAGCACGTCGCATCTTACCTCCCCGCCGCGGATCATGCGGTCTATGGCGTAGGGTATATAGAATTCGGCCTTGAGTTCGCCGCTGTTCTTCCCGAGGAATTCCCTGAATATGGCCTCGCTCCTGACGAAGTAGTCCGGGGTGAAGCACCACAGGTTCATGGAGCAGAGGTCCTTGCCGTTGAGCCTGACATGCTCTGAGGTCAGCGAATTGTCGCCGCTGACACTGCCGTCGGCATCTTTGGATATATTGAGGTGTTCGACCACATCGGTGAGGTGCCTGTCCGCGTCATAGTGGCAGATTCCCCTGGACACTCCGCCCGATTCGCTCAGGGTGTGGTCCAGCTCGAAGCCCACTATCGCGTATACGCCTTCGCTTCCTGCATGGGCGCGGCACCAGTCTCCCGCGATTCTGAATGACTCCCTGCCGTAGAAGTCGTCTCCGTTTATGACGGCGAAAGGCCCGTCGATGACGTCCTTGGCCATAAGTATCGCGTGGGCCGTCCCCCAAGGCTTCTGCCTCTCAGGGTTGACGGTGAAACCTGACGGAATCTTGTCGAGCTCCTGGGTCACGAACACCAGTTCGAGAGGGCTTCCGTCGGAGCATCTGACTCCGCTGTATTTCTTTCTGACGCTCTCCCTGAACTGCTCGAGGAAGTATTCGCGCACGATATAGACGACCTTGCCGAATCCGGCCTGGACGGCGTCATATATCGAATAGTCGATGATGGTCTCCCCATTGGGCCCGAGTCCGTCCATCTGTTTGAGTCCTCCGTAGCGGCTGCCCATTCCGGCAGCGAGAACTAAAAGTGCAGGCTTCATCTTTTTTCTGTAGTTTTCGGCAAATTTAGCTAATTTTGCCGTGATAGCGAACATGATTTTCAGCAGCGATGGGCAAATTCCGCGACTTATGGGACAGAAGCAAGGACGGGAACCGCAGGGAGCAGCGTTCTTTCGTCCGCTATGCCATTGTCGCGACTCTGCTGTGTCTGGTTTTCCTCTGCGTCAAGAAGGACAACCTTATAACCTGGATCAGCTCGGGCGTCACTCTGCACAGCCAGCGCAACCGGATAGAGAGTATCGAGGCCGAAAACGCCGCCCTTGAGAGCAGGATACGGCAGCTGACCGAAGACCGCGATTCCCTGGAGCTTTTCGCCCGCGAGCAGCTTCGCTTCGCCGAGCCCGGCGACGATGTCTATATCCTTCCGGACAGATAGCAGTTTCCATAGGCCGCCGGTGGGCCGGGTATGCGGGATGAACCGAAGCGGAACCTCTGAAGCCGGATGCCCGCCTCACCGGCGGGAAGAAACTTTATTCCAAGATAATGCGGAGAACGCGCACGGTGGCGTCTGTGACCTTTACGGAGTCGTCGATGCGTTCGCCTATCAGCGCGGCCACGTGGGAGCCGTCCAGCTCCAGCACCAGCGCCCTTCCCTTCTCGGTCAGCGGGACATGGAGATCCGTGAACATGTCAGAAATCTTCTTGCGGCCGCGCATTCCGAGAGGCACCATCCAGTCGCCCGGTCTCCATGGCCGTATCTTCAGCGGCATCGGAATCCGGTCGGCGTCGGCGACAAGCACTCCCTTCTCCTGCTTCAGCGATTTCAGTGCATCCCTGTCCAGGATTTCCGTATGGACTCCGGCAGGGGCTGCGGCTTGGCCCACGATGAGCCTGCCGGAGGCTCCTGTCACGGGGCCGTAGCGCTTTCCGGCTATCTGCCTGCCCTCTTCCAATGCCCTGCAGAGCGAGGCGAATTCCTCGGCGGAGATGCCGCTGTCCTCGAGCAGCCTCCATAGCAGGAATTCCCGGTGCCTGTCAGCCTTCAGGGCGGAAATTGAGATGCTTCCGTCGGGAAGGAGCACTTCCGGCAATGCGGCGCGCAGATATTCCTCTGCTATTTCGTCGGCCTGGGCGAATCTGCGCATGTCGGCGTTGAGGGTACGGATGAACGAAGGGTTGATTCTTTCGAAGAGCGGGAATACCTCGTTGCGTATGAGATTGCGCCTGTAGCCGTTGTCGGAGTTGGTGCGGTCTTCGCGCCACGGGCGGCCGTGCTCCGACATCCACTTGCGGATGTCGGAGCGGCTCGTGCCGAGCAGAGGGCGCAGCACGCCCTCCCGGCCGCCCATGCCCCTTATCCCGCGAAGTCCCGTGCCCCTGAGCAGATTGAGAATCAGGGTCTCGGCGTTGTCATTGGCATTGTGGGCAATCGCCACGGCTTCGAAGCCGTGCTCCCTGCAGAGTTCGCCGAACCAGCCGTAGCGCAGTTCCCTGGCGGCCATTTCGATGCTGATTCCGTGGCTGCGGGCGTAGCCTTCGGTGTCGAAGCGCTTCGTGAAGCAGACTAGCCCGTTGTCCCGGCACCATGACCTTACGAATTCCTCGTCCCCGTCGGACTCCTCGCCCCTCAATGCGAAATTGCAGTGGGCAACGGCGAAAACAGCCCCGGGAAAAAGTTCCGGGGCTCTGTTTGCAAGGTACATCGAATCGATGCCTCCGCTGACTGCAAGAAGTATGCGGCGCATGCTACTAGTTCGTGATCAGCCAGGTGAAGTTTATGGAGAAGGACTCCTTGAACTGTACCTGCTGCCTTCCGTCGATGAGTACGATAGGGTCGTAGATCAGCCAGGTGCTCAGGCCTATCTTGAAGAACTTGGTGAACTGCCAGGTGATCTTGTTGTCCCAGTTGATTCTGTTGTACCTGAAAGGCTTGTTGAGGTAGTCGGTGAAGAGCACGAGCTGAGTCTCGTAGAAGAACTTCTCGTTGATGGAAGTCTTGAGGTTCATCTTGATCTGGGCACCGGACTGGAAGAGGGCGCTCTTGTAGTTCGCCCCGACGTTGGGGTCAAGCCCTTCCTCCTTGAGCTTCATACCGTAGTTTTTCTTGAGCTCGTCGATGTTGCATATCGTGAAGCCTCCGGTCAGTGGCGCGATGTTCACGTTGAACCAGTCGGTCGGGGCCCATTCCATACCTATCGCGAGGTTCGTGTAGGCGGGGGCCAGGAAGCCTGACTTGAGGGTTCCGGACCACAGCCCGGTCTCGCTGTCCTGCACGTATGAATCGTAGCTGTTGGAGAACTGCGAGCGGAAGTCGAAGGAAACGGTGTAGTTCCACTTGCTCTCCCCGGAGGTCTTGTAGGCGAAGCGGCTCTCGAGATAGATCAGGTCGTTGGTCTTCTGGAGCAGGTTCTGCTTGTCTTCCGACCAGAGGAAGCCGTACTGGAGCTGGAGCCTGTTGTTCCAGCTGCTCTGGTCCTTGGCGTAATTCGCCTTGGTGTCGATTCCTGAGTTCAGGTTGATGGTGGGGTAGCCTCCGGCGGCCCAGCTCCAGAGGTCGGTCTGGTTGAATCCGAGGTCCACCTGGAACGAGTTGGTCCAATAGTTGGGCTTCTCCACCTCTTCTTCTGCCTTGGGGGCCTTGAGCAGGGCGGCGGTAGCCTCTGATGCGGCCTTCTGTACTTCGTCCTGTGCGAATGTTGCCGTCACGGCGCAGCACAGCACCATAGTGGAAATAATGATTCTCTTCATGGGCTACACCAATTAACCAGATGAACTGTCGTTGAATCCTAATACGCTATTCCGAACACTACGCGCCTGTGGGAGGGCTTGCCGGAGAAGATGTCCTTCCCCTCCTCCTCGCACACGTAGCTGTCGACGGGTATGCACCTGATAGTGGCCTTCGTGGCGTCCTTTATCGCCTGCTCGGTCTCGGGCGTGCCGTCCCAGTGGCAGAGCAGGAAGCGTCCGGTCTGGATTTTCTCCTTGAACTCCTCCCAGTCGTCGCACTTTTCGACTCTGGACTCCCTGAAGGCGAGGGCCTTTTCGTATATGTTGCGCTGAATGTCGTCGAGCAGGGCGGGAATGTGGCCTGCGAGGTGTTCGAGAGGCATGGTCTCCTTGGTCAGGGTGTCCCTGCGGGCCACCTCCACGGTGCCGGATTCGAGATCCCGGGCTCCCATGGCGAGGCGCACGGGCACTCCCTTGAGCTCCCATTCGGCGAATTTGAAACCGGGCCTGAGGGTGTCGCGGTCGTCAATCTTCCAGCTGACTCCGAGCCTGTCGAGGTCGTCGGATATCTCGTGCATCTTCGCGAGCACCGCGCCGCGCTCGTCATCTCCCTTGTAGATGGGCACCATGACCACCTGTATGGGCGCGAGCTTCGGAGGCAGCACGAGTCCGTTGTCGTCGCCGTGGGCCATTATGAGCGCGCCCATGAGGCGGGTGCTGACTCCCCACGAGGTCGCCCAGACGTATTCCTGCTTCCCTTCCTTGTTGGTGAACTGCACGTCGAAGGACTTGGCGAAGTTCTGTCCGAGGAAATGCGAGGTTCCGGCCTGGAGGGCCTTGCCGTCCTGCATCATGGCTTCTATAGTGAGGGTGTCGAGCGCTCCGGCGAACCTCTCGTTGGGGCTCTTGTGCCCCATGATTACGGGCAATGCCATCACGTTGCGCGCGAAGTCGGCGTAAATCCTCACCATCTGCTCTGCCCTTGCCTGCGCCTCTTCCGCCGTGGCGTGTGCTGTGTGCCCTTCCTGCCAGAGGAATTCCGCAGTGCGGAGGAAGAGTCTGGTGCGCATTTCCCAGCGCACCACGTTGCACCATTGGTTGCAGAGTATCGGAAGGTCCCTCCACGAGGTTATCCAGTTCTTGTAGGTGCTCCAGATTATGGTCTCGGATGTCGGGCGCACGATGAGCTCCTCCTCCAGTTTCGCCGAGGGGTCGACCACGACTCCGTTGCCTTCGGGGTCGTTCATCAGGCGGTGATGGGTGACCACCGCACATTCCTTGGCGAATCCCGCCACATGCTCGGCCTCGCGGCTGAAGAAGGACTTGGGGATGAACAGGGGGAAATAGGCGTTCTGCACGCCGGTCCGCTTGAACATGCCGTCGAGGACGTGCTGCATCTTCTCCCATATTGCGTAGCCGTAGGGCTTTATGACCATGCAGCCCCTGACCGCTGACTGCTCCGCGAGATCGGCCTTCAGGGCCAGATCGTTGTACCACTGAGAATAGTTCTCAGAGCGCTTGGTTACCGCTTTTGCCATATTCTTGTTGAAATATCTGCGTTTTTTTAAGAAATTTGCATCTATATAAGTGGTCAGGGCCCCACGGTCCGGACTTTGCGTGCAAAGATACAAACTTTTATTATTATGAAGATGAACCGGTGCTTAGTACTCGTACTGCCTCTGCTCTTCGTGATGTCTTCTTGCGGAACCACTGCGCAGTTTGCGCAGCAGCGCTTCCAGGACGGCATCTACAGCAGGCCGGAGCCTGTCGCCGAGGCGGTTCAGATTTATTCGAAAGATGATTTTGCGGCCATGGCCGCAGCAAATATCGCCCGCGAGGACAATCAGAAGGACACCGTATACGTGGTGGTCCGCGACGAATATTCCTGGTATGACTCCCCCTGGTTCGCATGGGGGAGCGCGTGGGCTTTCTCCTGGCCCTACCGTTACTGGTGGAACGACCCCTGGTACTACGGATGGGGGCCCTACTGGCGCAGCCCCTGGTATTATTCATGGTATTGGGATCCCTGGTACTATGATCCATGGTTCCGTGACCCCTGGTATTACGGTTCATGGTACTACGGCTCCTGGTACTGGCGCCCGCACTACCACCATTGGCATGACTACCATCATTGGCGCAGGCCCGGCCTGTCCGCTGACGGAAGGCATTATTACGGACCGAGGTTCCTGACTCAGGGCGGAGGTTCGAGGGTGTCCGTGCCCGGCAGCTCCGGCTCCTCCGGCTTCACCAGGAGCTATACCCGCAGCTACACGACTTCGGGAAGCAGTTTCGGCTCCTCCGGCAACCGCACCTACAGGCGCGGAAGCTCTTCGGGGACTTCCGGACGCGGGACGATACTGAACAGCTCCGGCAGCAGCGGAAGTTCGACCGGAAACACCGGCAGGCGCCCGAACAGCAACTACAACTATTCACGCGGCTGGTCGTCAGGCTCGAACAGCGGCGGCAGCTACAACAGAGGCAGCAGCAGCCCCTCACGCAGCTATACGGCTCCGTCGGGCGGCGCTTCTTCGCGGCCTTCATACTCGGCCCCTTCACGCAGCTACGGCGGCGGAGGTGGCGGTGGAATGCGCAGCGGCGGCAGCAGCTACAGCCGTGGCCGCAGATGATGAACTTTAACTGAAATCACGATGAAAGCGATCAAGATCTTATGCGCTGCGGCGCTGATGGCCGCGACTGCGGCAGTCTCCGGCGCCCAGAACATGTACGATGCGATAAACATCAGTCGCAATGAGTACTACGGTACGGCGCGGACCATGGCGCTCGGCAATGCCGTGACCGCAATCGGAGGCGATGTCGGAAGCTTCGGCATAAATCCCGCCGGCTCCGCCGTGGCCAACTATAACCAGCTTGTCATCACGCCCGGCATCTCCGTGTCGGTGGTCGGGGCTTCGTACTCTCCTTCGGGGGAGAGCGGCTTCGGCCCTGAATACGGGTATGACAGGACAAGGATGACCCTGCCCAATTTCGGAGCGACCGCAGTCCTCTACACCGGACGCTCCCGTGGGCTCAAGTCGTTCACCTTCGGCCTGATCTCCAACCAGACGGCCCAGTATAACTATTATGCCGACGCCTACGGCCAGACTTCCCTGAGCTCCAAGGCCGCCGAATTCGCTGCGGCCGCTGCGGGCCTTGACGAGAGCATGCTCGTCGGCAACAGCGCATACGACAACGGGGTCTCATGGGACATAATCTCGGCGTATCAGAGCGGAATGTTCGGCTCCTACGGCAAGGGGAGCAACTATGTCGGCGTGACGGAGACCATAGACGAAAGCGGAGCCTGGCATTATGTCCCCGGCCCTCTCGCCCAGCATTCGGCGGTCCAGAAATGGGGCAGCAAAAATGATGTGATAGTCAATTTCGGAATGAATTTCTCCGACAAGGTCTTCTTCGGAATCAATGTCGGCTTCCCCTATGCCACGTACGGCTATTCGGAGTCGTTCTATGAGTCGTCGGTGAACCCCGAGCAGTTCCCCATAATATACAATCTCGACGACGGCTCTCAGGCCGAGACATATTTCCTGTCCTCCAGCTTCAGCAACAGGTATATAGCCGACATGAGCGGAATATACGCCAAGATAGGCGTGATAGTCACCCCGTTCGAGGGTCTGCGCCTGGGCGCCGCCATACAGACTCCCGCCATGTATACGATTACCGAGCACTGGCAGTATTCGGCCACGACCAGCTTCGCCGACGATTATTTCAGCGGCTATGCCAATTCTCCGGAGGGGGAGTATTCGTACAATCTGATGACCCCCTACTCCGCGAACTTCGGAGTGGCGTGGACTTTCGGCGACAGGGCCTTCGTGAGCGTGGACTACGAGCTTACCGACTATAGTGTGATGAGGTATCATGAACTTCATCCCGGAGGAGCTCCCATGAACGACATATTCTTCGATGTCAACGAGACCAACAGGCATTTCGCCGGCGTGGCGCACAATCTCAGGATAGGCGCCGAGCTCAGGCTCACTCCCGTATTCTCCCTTCGTGCCGGATACGGAGTGGCGACTTCCCCGGTGCGCCACTGGACGAACAACATGGGGGATGACGTGACGGCCGACGACTTCCTCGCCGAATACGAGGACTACTATCTCTCCGGTCTCAAGTATCTCGTGGACAGCAGGTACTACGGCGACAGGACGAGGTCTCTGTCGTTCGGTGTGGGCTTCTCGTCGCGCGGGTCGTTCTTCGCGGACCTCGGCGCGGTGCTGACCTCCTATCCGGACAGCGTGTTCATGCCCTATTATGACTATGACAATTTCGACGCGGAAGGCAATCCGGTGAATGCCGCGTCGCCTAGAATATTGAACCGAAGCAAGCTCTGGAATGTCGCCCTTACGATAGGCTGGAGATTCTGATGAAAAAAACCGATTATGGAATTTACTGCGAAGCAACTTGCAGAAGTGCTGAAAGGAACCGTTGAAGGCGACCCCCAGGCAAAAGTCACATCATTCGCGAAGATCGAGCACGGCAAGCCCGGACAGCTCTGCTTCTATGCGAACCCCAAATACGAGCACTATGTCTATGAGAGCAAGGCTTCGGTGCTGCTGGTGAATTCGGATTTCGTCCCGAAGCGTCCGGTGGCTCCGACCATGGTGCGCGTGGAGAACGCCTACAATGCGCTGACCGAACTGCTGGACTTCATGTCCAGGCAGAAGAAGGCGTACAGGAGGCACCGCGGGCGCTGCCGCATAGCTTGGAGCGCCAGGCTGGGCAAGAAGGTGCATGTGGGGGATTTCGTGACCATAGGCAAGGACTGCCGCATAGGCGACTATACGAAGATATATGACAACGTGACCATAGGGGCGGGGACCAGGATAGGTTCCAGCTGCATAATCTATCCCGGAGTGCACATATTCCCGGGCATGGTCATAGGCGACAGGGTGATTCTCCATGCGGGATGCATAATAGGCGACGACGGCTTCGGGAACGCCCCGCAGCCCGACGGCACCTGGCGCAAGATAGAGCATCTCGGCAACGTGGTCATAGGCAACGACGTGGAGATAGGCTCTAACACCACTGTGGACAGGGCTCCGATGGAATCCACGATAATCGCGGACGGGGTGAGGATAGACAACCTCTGCCAGATTGCCCATAACGTGGTGGTCGGCGAGAACACCGTGATGGCGGCACTGACCGGCATAGCCGGATCCACAAAGGTCGGGAAGAACTGCGTGTTCGCCGGCCAGGTGGGCATCGCGGGACATCTTACGATAGCCGACAACACGACAATCGGAGCCAAGTCAGGAGTCATGGGGAACATACGCAAGCCCGGCCAGGTGTATTTCGGAACACCCATCCTGCCGCACAGGACTTTCCTGCGCGCGTATGCTAAATTCAAGCAGTCAGGAGAAGAATAAGAATTTTTATATTATCTTTGCAGCCCATTATGGACCAGCAGACATTAAAGAGAGAGTACAGATTCGAGGGGAGAGGTCTTCATACGGGCAAATATGCCCACCTGAAGCTCTGCCCTGCGCCGGAAAATTACGGAATCCGTTTTTTCCGCAGGGATGTGGGTCAGGAGATACCTGCAATCGCGCCTAAAGTTACAAGAACCGACAGAAGCACGACCATTTCGGACAACGGGGTTTCTGTCGTGACGATAGAACATTTGCTTTCAGCCCTTACGGGCCTCGGAGTGGACAACGCCAGGATATTGCTGGACAACGAGGAGGTCCCAATTCTGGACGGAAGTGCCGAAACCTACGTCAGGGCCATCGCGCCCGACGGGCTTCAGGTTCAGAACGCCGAGAGGAAATATATTGAGATAAAGGAGACTGTTGAAGTCAGGGACGAGCAGACCGGCTCGTGGGTCAGGATCGAACCCGCCGACAGGATGTCGTTCGACGTCACCGTGGATTTCAATTCCAGGGTGCTCGGCGTGCAGACCGCCCATTGGAGCGAGAATTCCGACTATGTCGGACAGGTCGCTCCCTGCCGCACCTTCTGCTTCTTCCATGAGCTTGAGGCCCTCGCCGCATACGGACTGATCCGCGGAGGGGATGTCGACAACGCCATCGTGGTGGTCGAGAACCCCGTGACGAGGGAGCAGCTGGACAGCATGAGCAAGCTGTTCGGACAGCCGAGGCTCGCGGTGAAGGAGGACGGCTACCTGAGCAATATAACCCTCCATTTCCCGAACGAGTGCGGGCGCCACAAGCTGCTCGACCTTATAGGAGACACGAGGCTTCTCGGGGGATTCCCCAAGGCCCATGTCAGCGCGTACAAACCTGGCCACAAAATTAACAGTATCGCCGCGAAGACGGCTTTTTCAAAACTTTGATTCTTATGGTTAAAATTCATCCTCTCGCGACTGTGAGCGCGAACGCAAAATTGGGAGAGAACGTGGAAGTGGGGCCCTACGCCTTCATTGACGACAATGTGACCATCGGCGACAACTGCAAGATATACCCCCACGCCAACATCTTCTCCTACGTGACCATGGGGAACAACTGCCAGGTCTTCCCGGGAGCTGTCGTGGGCGGAATTCCCCAGGACCTCAAGTTCCACGGCGAGGAGACTTTCGTGGAGATAGGCGACAATGTGACCATCAGGGAGTGCGCCACAATCAACAGAGGCACGCAGGCCAGCGGCAAGGGGGTGACCAGGATAGGCAACGAGACGCTGATAATGTCGTACGTCCATGTCGCGCATGACTGCCGGGTGGGCAACCACTGCATACTCGTGAGCTATGTGGGCATCGCCGGAGAGACGGATGTCGACGACTGGGCCATCATAGGCGGCAACACCGCGGTGCACCAGTTCTCACATATCGGAGCGCACGCGATGGTAGGCGGCTGCTCCGCCGTGAACAAGGACATCCCGCCCTATTCCATCTGCGGCAGGACTCCTATCTGCTATGCCGGTATCAATATCGTCGGGCTTCGCAGGCGCGGCTTCTCCTCCGACACCATGCGCACCATCAAGGACATATACGATACGATCTACTATCAGGGCTACAACATTTCCGACGGCTGCGCCAAGGTGGCCGCAGGCTTCCCCCAGTCGGTCGAGCGTGACACCATACTCGAGTTCATCAAGAACTCGAAGCGGGGCGTGGTCCGCGCCGGAGATTCTTCGTCGAAGGGCTCCATCGAATAGGACTTGACGCTTACCATAGCATATTTCCCTCCGATAGAATACTTTGCGCTGCTCGCAAGGTATTCTTCGGTTTATATGGAGGCCTGCGAGAACTATCAGAAGCAGTCCTACCGCAACCGCTGCCGCATCTATGCCGCCGACGGGGTCCAGAACCTGAATTTTCCCATAGTGCATTCCGGCGGGAGCATCAACATCCCGATACGCGAGGTGCTCGTGGACTATTCCGTCCCGTGGCTGGAGAAGACCATGCGCTGCATAGATACGGCCTATCATTCCTCCCCGTTCTTCGATTATTACCGCGACAGCCTCTATGAAGTCCTCTGCCGCCGCCCGGCGACGCTGTGGGAGCTGGACATGTCCATAATCCGGTATTTCATGCAGAAGATAGGGCTGAATACCGAAATCCGCCTGACCGTGGAGTACGCCTCCGAGCATGTGGACATACATCCGAAAAGGCCTGACTCAATCCTTGCGGAGCTTGGACTGGACAGGCCTTATTATCAGGTTTTCTCGGGGAAGTCCGGTTTCATTCCGAACCTTTCGGTGATGGACCTCCTGTTCAATGAAGGCCCCGGCTCCCTGGACTGGCTGCTATAGGTTCTGCACCGAGCCGCTTTCGGTGTCGCCGGAAGGCTGCCCGGATTCGTCTTCATGGCCGGCGACCCAGGTATAGTAGCCTATGGTCATGTAGGCGTCGTCTCCGGTCATCACGAGCGAATACTGAACCCACTCCCTGTCTGTGGTGTCGCCCTTCTCGTCGACCTCCACCTTGAGCAGGCTCATCAGGTAGTCCTCGTCAATCTTCTCCAGCGTCTTGTCGAACAGGTCCGATCCGTACTGGGTGGCCTCGTAGCTGGTTCCGGTGAACGTCTCGTTGTTGTCGAAATCGATTATGGATTCAAAATACTCCTGGATGGCCTTGCCTGTGGTCTCGGTGTTCCCTTCTAGGACGTGATACCTTCCCCCGTGCTGGAAGGAATAGGTTCCGTACATGTCAAGATTGCAGGCGCTCAGGCAGAAGAGCCCGGCAGCCGCCATCACGAATTTCACAAACGTTTTGTACATAAAATCAGATTTTGGCAAAAATACAAATTAATTCGTATATTTGCAGAGTGAAAGAGATGGAAGGCCGGGGAGGTCTTCCTTTTTGTTTGAATGGAAAAGGACAGATTTCAGAAAGTGGTCGAAGATGCGGCGCGCGGGCGCGGCTGCACCGTCGTGGACATTGACTTCAACGATGACGACAATGTCTTTGAGGTTACATTGGACAAGGAGGACGGCAGGGTGGACCTGTCGGACTGCGAATACGTGCACAGGGCCGTGCTCGGAGCCTTCGACAGGGATGTCGAGGACTATGCGCTGACCGTCGGGTCCGTGGGGCTGTCCCCGGACGAGGCAGACCAGATGCTGGATACAATAAAAGAATAGATATACTGATGGAAAAAGAGAAAGTGATAACGCTCATAGACGCGTTCAAGGACTTCAAGGAGGAGAAGAACATCGACCGTCCGGTGATGATGCAGGTCCTCAAGGACGTCTTCCTGACCCAGATAGCCAAGACCTACGGCTCGTCCGACAACTTCGACGTGATCGTGAACGTCGACAAGGGAACCTGCGAGATCTACCAGAACTTCGATGTGGTCGAGGAGGTGGAGAATCCCTATTCCCAGATCACCCTTGACGGCATACGCGAGGACGGAGGCGACGCCGACGACTACGAGATCGGCGACCAGTATTCCAAGCTTCTGCCGCTTTCGGCCTTCGGACGCAGGGGCATACTCAACATACGCCAGAATCTCCAGGGCCGCATCATGGACATAGAGAAGGCCAATGTCTACAAGAAGTACTCCGACAAGATAGGGGAGCTCTTCTATGGCGAGGTCTACCAGACATGGTCCAAGGAGGTCCTGATTCTCGACGAGGACGGCAACGAGCTCCATATACCCAAGAGCGAGCAGATACCAGGTGAGCGCTTCAAGAAGAGCGATTCGGTGAAGGCCATAATCAAGAGCGTGGAAATGAGGAACAACACGACTCCGTACATTACGCTGAGCCGTACCTCCGACGAATTCCTCGAGAGGCTGTTCGAGCAGGAGGTGCCTGAAATCGCCGACGGACTCATCACGGTGAAGAAGGTCGTGCGCGTCCCGGGCGAGAGGGCCAAGGTGGCCGTGGAGTCATACGATGACCGCATCGACCCGATTGGAGCCTGCATAGGCGTGAGGGGCGGCCGCATCATGGGCATAGTAAGGGAGCTCCGCAACGAGAACATCGACGTGATACAGTGGTCGCAGAATCCCAAGCTGCTCATCCAGAGGGCGCTGAATCCCGCCGTGGTGTCATATATCGAGATGGGTGAGAACCCGGAGGACAAGGTGAAGGTGTTCATGCAGCCCGACCAGGTAAGCAAGGGTATAGGCCGCCACGGAGTGAACATCCAGCTCGCCGGCATGCTCGTGGGCCGCGAAATCGAGGTCTACAGGGAAGTCCCGAAGGGCGAGGATTCCGAGGAGGAGGACGTATTGCTCAGCGAATTCTCCGACGTGATCGACCAGTGGATAATCGACCGTCTGGAGTCAATTGGCTGCGATACCGCCAAGTCGGTGCTGGCCTTCTCCGAGGAGGACATAGCCAAGAGGGCCGACCTGGAGGACGAGACCGTCGCCGAGGTATTCAAGGTTTTGAAGGCAGAATTTGAAGATTAAAGGATTAGGAATGGCAGATATCAGACTAAGCAAGATCATCAGACAGTACAATATCGGTCTCGACATCCTCGTGGAGTTCCTCCACAAGGAGGGTGTCGAGGTGGAGGCGAACCCTAACGCCAAGGTGTCGGACGAGCTGCTTCCTGCTATCGGAAGGCAGTTCGGAAAGGACATGGAGCTCAAGCAGGCCGCCGACAAGGTCGATGTCAAGATTACCGAGATAATCGAGAAGAGCAACAAGAAGCGCAGCAAGGAAACAGAGGAGGAGGACGAACCCGAGCACGAAACCATCATCAAGAGCAATACCTTCTTCCAGAAGGAGGAGCCCCAGGAGCCTGCCAAGGCCGAGCCCGAGGTTCAGGAGGAGACAGTGCCCGTATCGCCCGAGCCGGAAGTCCAGCTGCCTTCCGAACCCGAGGAGAAGGCGGAGCCCGAGGCAGCCGTGGAACAGGAACCCGGGGCGGAGGAGCCTGCCGTGGAGGAAGAGCCCTCTGTCGCCGAGACCGCAGTCTCCGGGTCTGACGACCAGGATGAGTCTGATTCTGAACCAGAAGGAACCGTAGCGGAGGAAGGCGGTGATGAGCCTGCGGCCGCCGAAGCTCCGGAAGAGGAGCAGCCTGCTGCGGCACCCGCTGCGGAAGAGGGGCAGGAGCCGAAGAAGGAGGACGACGGAATAGGTTTCAAGGTGGTCGGCAAGATTGACCTCAGCCAGTTCAAGCGCCCCGCGAAGAAGCGCGAGCGCATAAGCAAGGGTACGCAGAAGGTAGATGTCGCCAAGGCCGGCGCAAATATCGAGAAGTCGCCGAAGAAGGAAGGCGGCCGTCAGGGAGGAGGCAACGCCCAGCAGAACCAGAAATCCAAGAAGGACAGGAACAAGTCGCGCTTCAAGCCCGCATTGAGCGAGAGCGAGCAGGAAGAGCTGCAGAAGGAGATACAGAAGCAGGTCAAGGAGACCTACGCCAAGATGAACGAGGGCAAGAAGAACAACTTCGGCGCCAAGTACCGCAAGGAGAAGCGTGAAGCCGCAGCCCAGCGTACGCAGGAGGAGCAGGCCGAGGCCGCAGCCGAGAAGAAGGTTCTGAAGGTTACGGAGTTCGTGACCGTCAACGACCTCGCGACGCTCATGAACATCCCCGTCGTCAAGGTCATAGGGGCCTGCATGAGCCTCGGACTCATGGTGTCCATCAACCAGAGGCTGGACGCCGAGACCCTGGTGCTCGTGGCCGAGGAGTTCGGCTACAAGGTGGATTTCGTGACCGCCGACATTTCGGAGGAGATAAGCAGCGCCATGCAGGCGGACAAGCCTGAAGACCTCGTCTCCAGGCCTCCCATCATCACGGTCATGGGCCATGTCGACCATGGCAAGACCTCGCTGCTGGACTATATCCGCAAGTCGAACGTGATTGCGGGAGAGGCCGGAGGAATCACCCAGCACATAGGTGCATACAATGTGGAGCTGCCCGACGGAAGGCATATCACCTTCCTGGATACTCCCGGACATGAGGCCTTCACCGCCATGCGTGCGAGAGGAGCCCAGCTTACCGACCTTGCAATCATCATAATCGCCGCCGACGACTCCGTGATGCCGCAGACGGTCGAAGCCATCAACCACGCTCAGGCTGCAGGCGTCCCTATGGTATTTGCAATCAACAAGATAGACAAGCCGGGAGCGAATCCCGACACTATACGCCGTGAGCTCGCCGAGATGAACATCCTTGTCGAGGACTGGGGCGGAAAGTACCAGTGCCAGGAGATTTCCGCGAAGAAGGGCGTGAATGTGGACAAGCTTCTTGAGAAGGTCCTGCTGGAGACCGACCTGCTCGACCTCAAGGCGAATCCCAACAAGCCCGCAGCTGGAGCCGTTATCGAGTCGTCCCTTGACAAGGGGCGCGGCTATCTGGCCACCGTGCTTGTGCAGGAGGGCACCCTGCGTTCAGGCGACATAGTGCTCTGCGGCAGCAACTACGGAAAGGTGAAGTCCATGTTCAACGAACGCGGACAGAAGGTGGCGGAAGCCGGGCCTTCGACCCCGGTGTCCATCCTGGGACTGAACGGAGCCCCTCCCGCAGGAGAGAAGTTCAACGTGCTCTCCGACGAGCGCGAGGCCAAGAGCATCGCCACCAGACGCGAGCAGCTGCTCAGGATCCAGGGCATCAAGACCCAGAAGCACATGACCCTCGAGGAGATAGGCCGCCGCATAGCAATCGGCAACTTCAAGGAGCTCAACATCATCGTCAAGGGCGATGTGGACGGTTCCGTGGAAGCGCTTTCGGATTCGCTGATCAAGCTTTCCACCGAGGAGGTGAAGGTGAACGTGATCCACAAGGCCGTCGGCGGAATATCGGAGTCCGACGTGCTGCTTGCCGAGGCTTCCGATGCCGTGATTGTCGGATTCCAGGTGCGTCCTACGGTAGAGGCCCGCAAGGCCGCCGAGCGCGAGGGCATAGATATCCGTCTGTATTCCGTAATCTATGACTGCATCAACGAGGTCAAGGACGGTATAGAGGGTATGCTCGAACCCGAGAAGAAGGAGGAGGTCATCGCTACGGCCGAGGTCAAGCAGACCTTCCGCATCAGCAAGGTGGGTACAATCGCGGGCTGCCTTGTAAGGGACGGCAAGATGGTCCAGAAGGCCAAGGTCCGTCTCATACGCGACGGCATCGTGGTGTTCACCGGGGAGCTCGGCTCTCTGCAGATCGGCAAGGACGCCGTCAAGGAGGTCATCGCCGGCAAGGAATGCGGTATGAGCATCGCCGGCTACAATGACATCAAGGAGGGCGACATCATCGAGGCCTTCCAGATAGTCGAGATCAAGAGGACGCTGTAACAGGGGTCCGAAGACGAACGGATGCGCCCGCCCGGGTCTTGATTTGCAAGACCGGGCGGGCGCATCGTATCCTCCATGGTAAAATACCAACAAATGGTGATTGACCCTCAGGATTCTGCCGTGTACTTTTGCAGTCGCAAAAAGAAATGTGGAAGAATGAAGACTGTAACAACGGCAATCGTATTGTCTCTGATGGCCGTCTCCGGCCAGATGGCTGCGGCACAGGCTGTGAAGCCGGGCCGGGCGGCTGTTTCTGAACAGAGCCTTTCAGGAGAAAAAGGCCCCGCCTACCGCCTGACCATAGGCGGCTACGGAGAGGCGGTCATGAGCTATAACATGTACAGCGACAATTTCGGTATCTATTCGTCGCCTGCGGATTATGCTGACAGCAAAGGCCACGGGCGCTTTGACATCCCCCATGCGGTCATAATGCTCGGCTATGACTTCGGTCGCGGCTGGAGTCTCGGAATGGAGGTCGAGTTCGAGCATGGAGGCGTGGAGGCCGCCGTGGAGAGGGAGAACGAGGAGGCCGGCGAGTTCGAGAAGGAGATAGAGCGCGGAGGAGAAGTCGCACTGGAGCAGTTCTGGATACAGAAATCCTTCATGCCCGAGCTGAATGTCAGGGCCGGCCATATCGTTGTTCCTGTCGGGCTGACCAACAATTACCATCTTCCTACGCAGTATTTCACCGTCTATCGTCCTGAAGGAGAGAATACCATCATCCCGTGCACCTGGCATGAGACCGGAATCAGCCTATGGGGACAGGCGGGTGACTGGCGTTATGAGGTGCAGATGATAGCCGGTCTGAATTCCACGCTATTTTCGACTGCGGGGTGGGTCCATGACGGTTCTGCCTCTCCTTACGAATTCAAGCCGGCGAACGAACTGGCCGGGGCGTTCAGAATCGACAATTATTCCGTCAAGGGCCTGCGTCTCGGACTCAGCGGATATGTGGGCGACAGTTTCCACAACGACATCACCACGAACACTTCCGACCAGTACAAGGGTGTGACTGGAACGGTCATGATAGGGGCTTTTGACTTCGAATACAAGACCGGAGGGTTCATAGCAAGGGGCAATCTTGACTACGGGCACCTGGGCGATATTGAATATGTCAACAGGCGCAACTCCTCCCAGAACCATACAACTTCTTCGCCGTATGCGCATTCATTGGTTGGCGAGGCCGCGATGGCTGCCGGAGTGGAGATGGGGTATGATTTCTTCTCGCTTTCTGACAGGCTGTCTGCGGACGGCATGAAGTTCTACCTCTTCGGAAGATATGAATATTATGATTCATATATTCCTGCCGAGGGCACCACTCCCAACGACTGGACCGACAAGCACCGCATTGCAGTGGGTGTCAACTATTATCCGTTACCGGAGATAGCGATAAAAGCGGAATATTCCCACCGTTTTCTCAAGACTCCATATAACCCGGAGCCTTCCGTCTCGATAGGGATAGTATGGGCGGCATATTTCAAACATTAAAAAACATAATTCCAAGATGAGAAAACTGATTTGTCTTTTTGCAGCCGGAGTCATGATGTCCGGTCTTGCTTCCTGCGACAAAGGCGGCCGCACCGGTCTGGACGACCTGACTGTCCGTGATGAACGCTTCATGGAGATTGCCGACAGGTTCGTTAACCATACCGTAATCCCTACCTATACCAGCCTTTCGGACTATACCGAGCAGCTGGTGGAAGACCTTCAGGCCCTAAGGGAAGATGTCTCCCAGGCCAATATCGACAAGGCCTGCGAGACTTTCCTTACAGCCCGTGCGTACTGGGAAAAGTCCGAGGCCTTCCTTTGGGGCGCCGCTACGGATTTCGGAATAGACCCTCATATCGACACCTGGCCTCTCGACCTTGTTGGACTCAAGGAAGCCCTTACGAATGAAGCCCAGATAGCCGGATTGGCATCGGAGGACGGCGATGTCTACGCCGGCGAGAAACTCGGCCCGACGCTGCTCGGTTTCCACGGAATCGAGTATGTCCTTTTCTTCGAAGGCCGGCACAGGACAGCTGACTGGTTTGCCGAGGGCAACTATGACAATGAAGTGAAATGTTCCGATTATCTTACGTATGCAGTCGCAGTCGCCGGCGATTTGAGGAACAAGTGCTGGCAGATGGAGCTCGCCTGGGCGGGCGAAGACCACAATCCCGAGCGCTATGCGAAGGTCAACGATGAGCTTGAGCTCCCTCTCGTTATGACAGGAGGCGCCTATTATGGAGAGAACCTCCTGAACGCGGGTCGTCCGGGAAGTACCTGCACCAGTGCGACCGTCGCTATGCAGTGGCTGATTGAAGGCTGCAATACGATAGCCGATGAAGTGGCCTCCCAGAAGATAGGAATGGTCTACACCGGTGTGGACGCGAACTACGTGGAATCTCCCTACAGCTACATGTCAATAGTCGATTTCGAAGACAACATGATAAGTATCAGGAATGTCTGGAACGGCGGCGTGGAAGGTGACTATGATTCTGTCAATTCCCTCAGCGCTTATTTCCAGGAGGAGAATCCGGAGCTTGAGGCAAGGATTTCCGATGCCATCGAACGGTCAATAGATGCCATCGAGGCGATTCCGGAACCTTTTATCGAGAACTATCAGGATGAGAATTGCGCGGCTGCCATTTCGGCCATACAGGAACTTGACTCTGCCCTTTCCGTGGCTATTGATGAACTGGCAAGGTAGAGACGTTATATTATTGGTTTTTAAAGGTGTTATTCTGGGGTGAGGCGCCTGCGTGCCCTCATCTCAGGATAGTGTGAATATAAAAACAATAGTTCTATGAGAATAAAATGGCTCATTTTTACCCTTGCAGGAGCGGTGCTTCTGTCAGGGTGCGACAGGAACACTATCGGCGTTGACACACCTGACGTTCTGCCGGACTGGGTGGAGGTGGAGACTTATGCGGGAGGCGAGCTCGGAACCACTTTCAACGTCTCCGCATCGGCTTTCGAGGATCCAGCGCCGGCCGTGGAGAATGCCGGACTCGTGCAGGAGTTCAAGCACGGTGAGATGATATTCGAACATAATTTCAATACGAGCACCGAGCCTTTCGACGGTCTCGGCCCTCTCTATCTCAGAACTTCCTGCCTGATGTGCCATCCAGGCTACGGCCATGGAAAACGCACGACTTCCTACCGCTATGACGAGATGGGCAACGGTTATCTTCTCGTGCTGTACGACAAGCAGACGGGGGCTTATCTCACCTCTCTCACCGGAATGCCCCAGACCAGGGCCGTCGCTCCCTTCAAGGCACCGCTGGACGAGGAGAAAGTGGAAATCAACTGGTTGCAGTACCAGGACGAATGGGGCAACAAATTTCCTGACGGAGAGACTTATGAACTGATATATCCCGAGGTGTCGATTCCGGCGGACGCGTATTATGTCCCCATCCAGGCATCCCGGAACGGTCAGACCGTGGATCTTGACGTGAGCGAGGTTGGCATACGTCTGGAATCGACCATAGGCATATACGGGACGGGTCTTCTCGACGCCATACCCGATGACGCCCTCAAATCGCAGTATGCCCAGGCTGAAGAGTATTATGAGGAGCAGGGACTTGATCCGGAAGAATATGTGAACCCCGCATTTTTCAAGGATGGCGAATGGGTCAAGCAGTATTCTAATACCGTCCAGGGCGACGGAGAGCAGCATCCCTACCGTTTTACCTATGCCTTGAGCCGTGGAGCTCTTCAGGACGGCCCGGGCGCCAATGCCATCTGGAACATCACCAATGTGACCCGTTCGGACCGCAGATACCATTATATGACGGCGGCATACGCAAATACGGCGTCGAAGGATCCGGACGTGCAGGCGGGATTCTATCATTTCATCGACACATACTTTCCCGACTATAAGTCCAAATGGAATACCGGTGATGTGGAGCAGGATATCTATGACTTCCTGATGTCGCAGGACCTTCCTGTCGAAATGACAGACGAAGAATATACCAACCTCATGATATGGCACAGAGGTCTTGCGGTTCCTGCAGCGCGCAACCTCGATGACGAGACTGTCCAGCGGGGCCGCGAGCTTTTCCGCCAGATAGGTTGCGCCACCTGCCACAGGCCTTCGTGGACTACCGGCGAGGACGACTACAACGACCCCAATCTCTTCTTCAAGGGCGATGAACTGCCCCGCTATCCGTACCAGACCATCTGGCCCTATAGCGACATGATGCAGCACAAGCTCTATATGGTCAACGACATACGCGGAGACTGGTGCAGGACAACGCCTCTTTGGGGCCGCGGGCTTTCTCTCGTATGCTCGGGACATCAGGACAGACTGCATGACTGCCGAGCACGCAACGTGATAGAGGCAATAATGTGGCACGGAGCGAAGGAAAGCCACGCGCGCGGCAGCGTCGAGGCATTCCGCCAGCTCAGCAAGGAGGACAGGGACGCGATAGTGGAGTTCATAAACGCCATCTGATTCTGCTGACGGCAAATGTTGGAGAAGTTCTGCAAATATCTGTCTTTCGGCTCGATAGCCGTATTGATACTGTATATGGCGGCGATGACGGTCCTGGAGAAGTTCTCCGGGACTGCCGCCGCTATGAGATGGGGCTACCATTCGGCGTTCTTCATCGCGTTGTGGGCGCTGGCGCTCGTGTCAGGGGTCGTGTACTATGTGCGGAGGACCAGCTGCCGGCCGGCCGCGACTGCGGGCATCCATGCCTCCTTCGTGCTCATCCTTTCAGGAGCCATGATAACCCATGTGTGCGGGGAACAGGGTGCGGTGCATCTGAGGCTCGGCGATGCTCCGGTGTCGGAATATCTGACCGAGGATTTGCAGACGGCCGCATTCCCGTTCACCCTGTCTCTTGAGGACTTCGAAATCGAGTATTATCCCGGCACCTACGCTCCGACCGACTATGTGAGCACGCTTGCGGTCAACGACGGCTCTTCGGAACAGACGCTGACCGTTGCCATGAACAGGATAGGAAGCTGGCGGGGCTACCGCTTCTACCAGTCGAGCTACGATGAGGATGCGGGAGGTTCTACCCTTGCCGTGAGCCGCGATCCGGCCGGGGTTGCTGTTACCTACATTGGCTATGCTCTTCTTCTTCTGTCGCTTGCGGGCTTCTTCTTCCAGAGGAACAGCCGTTTCCGGGCAGTGTTGAGGAGGGTTTCGAAGATGGTTCCGGCCGCAGCCCTGCTCCTCGTTCTAGGGGGATTTGCGATGCCGGAGGCGGAGGCGAAGGAGGCTATGCCGGAGGTCCTTCCAAAGGAGACAGCCGAGGCTTACGGGAGAATGTATGTCTACTATAACGACAGGGTGTGCCCCGTGCAGACTCTGGCGAGGGATTTCACCATGAAGCTCTACGGAAAGCCATCGTACAGGGGACTTACTTCCGAACAGGTGCTTACGGGTTGGATTTTCCATTATGACAGCTGGTCGGAGACGCTGGAGCAGGGCGGGTCTTCGAAAAAGGCTCTCAAGGAGTTCGATGAGAAAAGGCAGCTGGTCATGCTCGTCTGCGGCGCAACGCTGCTGAAGATTTTCCCGTATGCCGATGCGGAAGGGTCAGTCGCCTGGTATGCTTCGACTGACAGGCTTCCGGCGGAGATGGATTCCGACCAGTGGCTTTTCGTCCGCAAGGTCATGAGTCTGGCAGGCGAGTCCATAGTGAAGAATGATTTCCAAGCTGCAGGAGGGATATTTGACAAGATAGCCGAGTATCAGAAGAAGACAGCCGCAGGGTCGCTCCCTTCGGATTCACGTATCGCCGCTGAGCGTCTGTATAATGCTGTGGAGCACCCTAAGGCGGCGGCTATAGCTTGCCTGGCATTCGGACTGCTGCTTTTCGTGCTGAACTGCTTTTCCTCCGGGCTCGGCCGGACTCTGAAGATTTCCGTTTCGGTGTTGGCAGTCCTGGTGCTGCTGTATCTCAGCTTCGTGCTGGGCTTGCGCTGGCACATCTCCGGCCATGCTCCGTTCTCCAACGGATTCGAGGTGATGATGCTGGTGTCGTGGCTCACGATGCTGCTCGGCCTGCTGGTGCGCAGAAGGTTTGCGATGATGCAGCCGCTGGTGTTCCTGCTTGGCGGTTTCGCGCTGCTGGTGGCTTCAATAGGGGAGTCTGATCCGGCGATAGCCTATCTGACGCCGGTGCTGTCGTCGCCTCTGCTGTCGCTGCATGTCATGACTATGATGATTTCATATACTCTGCTTGGCCTTGTGATGCTCAACGGAGTGATGGCTCTGGTGAAGTACGGGAGGTCGGAGGCGGGGCTTGCGCAGGCGGCCGATGTCTCGCTGCTCTTCCTGTATCCGGCCGTCTTCTTCCTGGCAGCGGGGACTTTCCTTGGGGCCGTGTGGGCCAATGTGTCATGGGGGAGGTACTGGGCCTGGGATCCGAAGGAGGTGTGGGCTCTGATAACGCTGCTCGTGTATGCTTTCGCGCTCCATTCGGGGAGCCTGAAGAAGTTTTCGGACCCCCGTTTTTTCCACTGGTTCTGCATATTTGCCTTTATCTGCGTACTCGTGACTTATTTCGGGGTGAATTTCTTTCTAGGCGGATTGCACAGCTATGCTTGAACTTGTCGTTGAAAATTCCATGAACTTTACCGGGATAATCGTGGGGCTCTGCACTTTCCTGATGATAGGACTGTGCCATCCTCTGGTCATAAAGGCTGAATATCATCTCGGGAAGGGCTGCTGGTGGCTTTTCCTGCTTGCCGGCCTAGGCTTTGCAGCAGTGTCGCTGCTGTCCGAAGGCTATGTCTGGTCTACGATAGCGGGAGTGGCCGCATTTTCTGCCTTCTGGTCGATAGTCGAGCTGTTCGAGCAGGAGAAGAGGGTCCGCAAGGGCTGGTTTCCTGAAAATCCGGCGCGAAAAAGTAAAAAGTCCGGTCGTTGATGCGGCCGGACTTTTCGGTTGAGGTACCAGGATTCGAACCTGGGCAGACAGAACCAAAATCTGTAGTGCTACCATTACACCATACCTCAATTCCGTCTGCAAAGATACGCAAATCTCCCGACTTTTGTTCCGGATGGTGATTTAACCCGGATTAATTTGTAAATTCATGCATTTGCAGCATGATGCCACAATTAATAACGATAATCGCCATGAACATGAAAATCGCAGCGGTGGCGGCCGCTCTGGGAATAGCCTCGGCAGTGTCCGCGGCCCCGAAAGAATTCTCGCTGTCCTCTCCGGACGGAAAACTGAACGTGACCGTGGAGGTGGGGGAGGACATCAGCTACTCCGTCTCGCACGACGGGACTTTGCTTCTCGTTCCGTCACAGCTGTCCATGACTCTTGAGGACGGGACGGTCTATGGTGTTGGCTCCCGTTTCCTGGGCAGGAAGACCCGCAGCGTGGAGGAGAGTATAGAAGCGTCCTTCTACAAGAAAAGGAAGGTCGAGGATCATTTCAATGAATTGACGCTCCGGTTCAAAGGGTTCAACCTCATTTTCCGCGCATACGATGACGGAATGGCCTACAGGTTCGCGTCCCTGGCAGACGCTCCCTTCAAGGTGAAGTCCGAGCTGGCGGAGTTCAATTTCGCCGGGGACTGGACGGCATACGTGCCCTATGTCAAGAACTTTGACAGGAACGACTTCTCGCGCCAGTTCTACAACTCGTTTGAGAACACCTATTCCCATATCGCCCTTTCGGAGTGGGACAGGGACAGGATCTGCTTCCTTCCCATGGTGGTCGAGGCTCCGCAGGGCAGGAAGGTCTGCATAACCGAGGCCGACCTCCTGGACTATCCCGGAATGTATCTGCATAACGGCGACGGAGGAAACGGCCTGCACGGGGTTTTCGCGCCGTATCCTGACAAGGTGGAGCAGGGCGGGCACAACATGCTCCAGATGGAAGTCCGCTCCAGGAAGGACTATATCGCCGAGTATGACAGCGGGACTTCCTTCCCCTGGAGGGTGGTCATCGTGACGGCCAGCGACACCCAGCTTGCGGACAACGACATGGTCTACCGCCTGGCCACCCCGCCGTCGGAGGATATGGACTTCAGCTGGGTGAAGCCCGGCAAGGTGGCATGGGACTGGTGGAACGACTGGAACCTTCACGGAGTGGACTTCAGGGCCGGGATAAACAACGAAACATACAAATACTACATAGACTTCGCATCGGAGCACGGAATCGAATATGTGATACTTGATGAAGGCTGGGCCGTGAACCTGAAGGCCGACCTGATGCAGGTGATTCCCGGGATAGACCTCAAGATGCTGTCCGACTACGCCGCATCGAAGAATGTCGGCCTGATTCTCTGGGCCGGCTATTGGGCTTTTGACCGCGATATGGAGAATGTGTGCAGGTATTTCTCCGGTCTCGGCATCAAGGGCTTCAAGGTCGATTTCATGGACAGGGATGACCAGATGATGGTCGATTTCCACCGCAGGGCTGCCGAGACAGCCGCGAAATATGGCATGATGATCGATTTCCACGGCACCTACAAGCCGACGGGACTCAACAGGACATACCCCAATGTCATCAATTACGAGGGCGTGCACGGGCTTGAGCAGATGAAGTGGTCGGGGCCGGATGTCGACCAGGTGACATACGACGTCACGATACCGTTTGTCAGAATGGTGGCGGGCCCGATGGACTACACCCAGGGCGCGATGCGCAATGCCACCCGGGGCAACTACCGCCCTGTCAACTCGGAAGCCATGAGCCAGGGCACGCGCTGCCGCCAGCTCGCCGAATATGTAGTGTTCGAGTCTCCGCTCAACATGCTCTGCGACTCCCCGTCAAACTATATGGACGAACCCGAATGCACCGGATTCATCGCGGAAATACCCACGGTATGGGACGAGACGAAAGTCATTGACGGCAGGATAGCGGAATATATAGCCACGGCCCGCCGCAGCGGTGACACATGGTATATCGGTGCCATGACCGACTGGAACGCGCGTGACCTCAGCCTGGACCTTTCTTTCCTCGGGGATGGAGACTATGAGATGACCGTCTACCGCGACGGAATCAACGCGGACCGCGCAGCCCGTGACTACGTCAAGGAGACTGTGACCGTTCCGGCATCCCGCAAGGTGACCGTCCATTTGGCTCCTGGAGGAGGCTATGCTGCGAAAATCGTAAAGAAATAGCAGGCCTTGCAAGGCTAGCCGCCTGCTTGCGGCAATGAATGGAGGCGGTCCGTTGCGGGCCGCCTCCATTTGTCGGGTTTATCTTGAAAATGAAACGATTATCTGATCCAGGCAGTCCAGTCATTGTCGGCTGATACCGCTCCGCTCTCTCCAATCATTCCCACGTACTTGCCGGTGAAGCTCATCTCCTCTACGGAGCTGTTGCCGTCGGCAAGGAAAGCCGCATGGTCGTAGCCGCTGCCCTCCTCGTTGAGGAGTTCGCCCACGATTACGGTGCTGCTGATTGAAGAATCGCCGTCAGCGAAGGAATTCACGGTCTGAGGGGTGTCGAGGGTGATGGGGTCGGGCTTGCCGCATACGAGAGCGTTGCTGAGGTTCACGAAAGTTCCCTCGCGGAAGCGCAGTCCCCTGTGATTCTCGGCGCTGTCGTTGCCGATGAAGGTGGCGTAGCGGATGGTAGGGTTAGCCACGGGATCGGCGTCGTTGTTCTCTCCGTTGTTGTCGCACTCCATCAGGCAGTCGCACTCGGCCACGCTCTGGTAAGCCACGATGTATTCGGCGGTGCCGTCCCATCCCTCGGTCCAGTCGTATGAGTCGTCAGTGCAGTTCTCAACCACGCAGTGGTCGATGTTGGCGGAGCCTCCGAAGAACTCGATTCCGTCGTCAGAGCCGTCTACCACGTAGATGTAGGAGATTTCGGTGCCTGCGCCCACTCCGTAGAGGGAGATTCCGTTGGCCTCGTGCTCGGAGTCGAGGGCAAGGCCTGAATACTCGATGCGGATGTACTTCAGGATTCCCGAGTTGTCGTTGTCATCGCTTCCGCCGTAGGGAGCGTTTCCGATTTCAGAGGTGGTTGCGCCATTGGCGTTGGTGTGGGCATATCCGCAGATGTGGAGACCTCCCCAGGCACCGGCCTCCTTGTTCTCGGAGGTCATCACGATGGGCTCGGAGGCCGTTCCCTCGGCCATGATCTTGGCACCCTGCTCGATGAGGATGTAGATGATATTGTCGCTGCCTGCGCTATCGTCTGCGATTATGGTCACGCCGGGCTCGATGGTCAGGATTGCGGGAGCCACTACCTGGAGGCTGCCGGTGAGCATGTAGGTCTTTCCGGACTCGAGAGTGAGATTCTCGGTAAGACGTCCGCCGAGAGTCAGTTCTTCAGGGGTGGGGTCGGGAGTGGGAGTCTGTCCGCCCTTGTCGCATGAGCTGAGGCCTGCGATTACCATTGCAGCCACGAAGGCTGACATGAGAATTTTGCTTGTTTTCATAAATTTTTGTTTGTTGTTGGGTTATTTTCTTCTTTGTTATTGTCAGAGCGACCAGCTGATTCCTATTTCGAAGCCGGTGCCGACCTTCCACTGCTCCACTTCCACGGTGCGTCCCGCGTTGGGAATGTCCTGGGTGAACCTTATCGTGCTGTCGAGCAGGTTCTTGAAAGCGAACTTCAGGGAGAGGTGCTCGTTGAAGTTGTAGGCTCCGTTGAAATCGAGGGTGTGTACGGGCATCTGCTTCACGTCTCCCAGCCCCATAACGCCGACGGCGTGGATTCTGGGACCCTGCAGGTTGTAGAGCAGGGCGAGGCTCAGGCTTCCTCCGTTCCTGAAGGACGGGGTGTAGCTGATGTCGGCGTTGGCGAGGTAGGGTGACGCTCCCTGGAGCGACCTCCGGTCGTTGGTGTACGAGCCTCCTTCGGGAAGGATTACGTTGGTGTACATCAGCGAGCCGTTGGCGCTTACCGTGAGGTAACGGATGATTTCCTTGCGGAACTCTATCTCTATTCCTGTCGCCAGACCGTTGTCAGCGTTCTGGAACGAATGCTCCGTGGCTCCTCCCGAGAGGCGCTGCGTCCTTTCGATGGGGTTATGCAGGAATTTGTAGTATGCGGTGGCGGCGAACATGTCGGTGCTGCTGTCGGCGAAGACTTCGTACCTGAGGTCCACGTTGTAGTTGTAGCCGTTCATGAGTTCCTCGTTACCTCTTATCTGGGCGCCTCCGAAACTCTCCTGATAGAGGAACGGGGCCATTTCGACGAAGGAGGGCCTGGTGACGGTGCGGGAGAGCGAGAGCCTGAGCATGTTCCTGTCAGCTATGTTGTATCTGAGGTTGATTGCAGGAAAGAGGTCGAAAGCGTCGAGGTTGCGGGTGAGGTTCTCCACGTCATCGTTGTAGTCTACGCTCTGGCGGCTCGCCTCGAAGCGCAGCCCGGCGTTGAGCTGCCATTTTTCCCCGAAGTGCAGGTCTGTCTCCACGAACGCCGCGCCGATGATGTTCCTTGCGTCATACTGGTCTCTGGCATACTGGCTTCTCTTGATGCTGATCAGCCCGTTGCTGACATTCCCGAAGTTCAGATAAGCGTCAGGGTTGTGGACATCCGTTATCAGCTCGTCCAGATTCCTGAGGTTGTAGTAGAATCTGGTGGACCTGAAGCTGCGGGTCTTGTCCTTGGCGGTGAGTCCGAAGCGCAGCCTGTCGTCGTCGCCGAAGCTGTAGTCCGCCTTTATGTCGGCCACGAGTTCGTTCTCGTCGAGTTTGCCGAAATATCTCTGTGTCTCCTGCTGGTTGAGGTCGAAGAAACGCAGCTGACCGTCGGTCCCCCTGCGGTACATCACCTGCCTCCTGTCGGGTTCGTCGCTGGCTGTGATGGAGTAGGATGCTCCCCAGTCGATGTCCCAGGCGTCAAGGTCGTGATGCCCGGAGAGCTGGTAGTTCTGGAGGGTGTAGATGTGTGTCACCTGGTTGCTGCCCACCAGGTCGTAGGTCTCCTGGTAGTCGAATCCCCGGCGGTCGAGGTGGGTGTCGCCGGCGTTGCGTGCGAAGAAGGCCGTGAAGCCTATGTTGTCGCTCTCCCTGAGGGTGTAGTCGAAGTCCAGAAGCGCGGCGATGTCTATCTTCTGCTTATAGCTGTCGTAGTTGTAGTCGCTCTTGAGGTTGCCCTCGGAACTTGCTTCGTAGGTCCTGTAGAACGCGTTCGTCATGGTCTCGTCGCCGGTCTTGATGCTTGCCGATGCGAGTACGCTGAGCGTCTGGCCGCCCACTTTGAAATTCCTGCCCAGTCCTATGCTTCCGTTGAGGTCGGGGAGGGGTTTCCTCTCGAAAGTGCGGAAGCTGGTCCTGAAAACGTCCTTGCTGCGGGAATAGTCCTCGAACTCCGAAGCGCTCATATCCCTGATTGCGGGGTCGAGTCTGGGTGTAAGGAACAGGCTCCTGCCGTCCATCCTGTAGAAGCCGCTTGAGAGCGTGTGGAAATATCCGCCGCTGGAGAAGGAAATGTTGAGGAAGTCATCGCTGTCGGTTCCCTCCTTGGTGCTGATGTCCACGTGCGCCCCGGAATAGTCGGCGAAGGAGCTGGCCTCGTAGACCTTGCTCACCGTGATGTTCTGGATTGTCGACGAGGGGAATATGTCGAGGGGAATCAGCTTGTTGTCGGGGTTGGGCGAGGCTATCGGCAGTCCGTTGAGAGTGGTGGTGCTGTATCTGTCGCCGAGTCCGCGCACTATCAGCTGGCCGGCGCTGGCAATCGAGATGCCGGACAGCTTGGCTACGCTTTCCTGGGCGTTGGAGATGCCCTTTATGCTCATCTCCCTGGCTCCCATGTTCTCGATGGCGAAGCCGGACATTATCCTCTCGTTCTGCAGGGCCTGCAGGGTTTCGAGGTTCTTCCTCGCGGTGACCACCGCGTTCTCGAGGGCTTCGTTGTCGGGCTCGAGGTAGATTGTCAGGCCGCCTTCGCCGTATGCCACGGAAGTCGGGTCTCCGGTCTCCACGGTTCCGCTGCCGTCGGGGTTGAGGGTCACGTCGAGGCTCAGGGTCTTGTATCCTATATAGGAGACTGACAGGTCGTAGCTCCCTGCGCCGAGAGGCAGGATGTAGGCTCCGTCGAGGTCGGTTACCGCGCCTTCGGTCGTCCCTTCGATGAGAATGGCCGCACCGATGAGGGTTTCTCCTGTCACCAGGTCGACTATCGTACCTTTGATGCCCTCTTCTGTATTCTGGAGGTTTTCCGCGTGGAGCCTTTCAGCCGGAAATGAAAACAAAGCCGCCGCGACAGCGAACGCTGTCATAATTCTACTGACCATACTTCAAATCACTCGTTTTTCCGGGTGCAAAAGTATGGCGCAGTTGTGAACTGGATTTTAACGGATTGATATAAAAATGTTAAATGCCGTTAAGCGAAGATTACGGACGCGCGCGATTTTTAACAAAAAAGTAGTTTTCCGTGCCGGGTTATTTGCTACGCGCGCGCCCGGTTCAGCGGCGGCTGCGGAAGAAGCGGCTGACAAGGTCGGAACATTCGTCCGCGAGCACGCCTTTGCGGACTTCGGTCCGGGGATGCAGCAGCGGAGGGCTGAACAGCGAGCAGCCGCGTTTGGGGTCGTCGGCACCGTAGACGAGCGCGCCCAGCTGCGCCCAGTTGAGGGCTCCCGCGCACATGGGGCAGGGCTCCACGGTCACATAGAGGGTGCAGTCGGTCAGATATTTTCCGCCCACGGCGGCCGTCGCGGCCGTGAGTGCGATCATCTCGGCATGGGCGCTGGGGTCGTGCAGGCGCTCGGTCATGTTGTGCCCCCGGGAGATGATCCTGCCCCGGCAGACCACCACCGCGCCTATGGGAATCTCGCCTTCCGCTCCGGCGGCCTCCGCCTCCCTCAGGGCCTCGCGCATGTATCTTTCGTCATCGTTCATGCCAGCATTCCGAGTATGTCGTTCCATACGGCCTCTTTGCCGCTTTCGTTGAGTATCTCGTGGCGCATGCCGGGGTAGAGCTTCAGGTCGGAGGAAGAATAGCCGACCTTCTTCATCAGCTCCACCGCCTTGTCCATGTCGGCTTCCGAAATCATGCAGGGGTCGTCCGCCCCGGAGAGGAAGTGGACCGGAAGTCCGGGATTGGAGAGCTTCCATCCCCTGGCGGAATAGCAGTCCTGCATCAGGCCCATCAGGTTGGAGAATCCGTTCGCGGTGAAGCGGAACTGGCAGAGAGGGTCGTTATGGTATTCCTCGAGTATGGTCTTGTCGGAGCATACCCAGGCGCTGTGCCAGCCTTCATCCCTGAAAGGCTTGTTGTAGCTGCCGAAGCTGAGTTTCTGGAGCAGGGCCGGTCTGTGCCTCTCGCCCCGGAACAGCGATATGCAGCCGGCGAGGAACTTTCCTGCGCCCTTGGCCGGGTTGTCGCTCGGGGAGCCGACCACGAACAGCCTGTCCACCATGTCATCGTGCCGTTTGACGAAGGAGCGCACTGCCATCGAGCCCATGCTGTGCCCCAGCAGGCTGTGCTCCTGTCCCGGGAAGTTGGCTGCGGTCCATTCCGCCACTGCGGCTATGTCCTCGACCATCGCCTTCCATCCGCCCTTGTACATGTAGCCCAGGTCCTCGGGCTGCCTGACGGAGGCTCCGTGGCCCCGGTGGTCGTGGATGACGCAGGTGCAGCCGTGGGCCGCAAGAAAGTCCATGAAAGGAATGTATCTCTCCTTGTGCTCGCACATTCCGTGCACGAGCTGGACGGTGCGCATGGAGGGGCCGTCGGCTTCACGCACCAGCACCGACAGCTCCAGGCCGTCGGCGGGTGATTTGAGTTTCAGGGTCTTCATATATGCAAAAATATCAAGATTTTGCGATTGCGGCCAAAGACTTCGGAGAAATTGTGTAAGTTTGCAGGATATGGAGAGATATATCTTGGCCCTGGACCAGGGTACCGGCAGCTCGAAGGCCATACTTTTCGACACTGAAGGCAGGGAGGTCTCATGCTTCCAGCGCGAGACGACCATGCTCTTCCCGCGTCAGGGATGGGTGGAGCAGAATGCGATGAAAATCTGGCTTTCTGTGCGTTCCGTGCTCAACGAGGCCGTCGCCGCTGCCGGCGAGGCTGAAATCGCCGCAATCGGACTGACCAACCAGCGCGAGACCACCATAGTCTGGGACGCCCTCACCGGCCGTACTGTCTGCAACGCCATAGTCTGGCAGGACAGGCGCACTTCCGAATACTGCGACCAGATCAGGGCCCACGGGCTCGAGGAGATGGTAAGGCAGAAGACAGGGCTGATAGTGGACGCCTATTTCAGCGCGACCAAGATACGCTGGATGCTCGACAACGTCCCCGGCGCGATGGCCAAGGCCCGCGCGGGACGGCTGCGCTTCGGCACCATGGATTCCTGGCTGGTCTGGAACCTCACTGGGGGCAAGGTGCATGTGACCGACGTCACCAACGCCTCCAGGACTATGCTCTTCAACATCAACACCCTGCAGTGGGACAGCGAGCTGCTGAATTTCTTCGGCATCCCCGAGTCCATGATGCCCGAGGTCTGCGACTCCTCCGGAATCATAGGCGAGACCCAGGTACAGGGCCGCAGCATCCCGATTGCGGGCATCATCGGCGACCAGCAGTCGGCGCTCTTCGGACAGATGTGCGTGGAGGAGGGGGCGGTGAAGAACACCTACGGCACCGGCTGTTTCCTTCTCATGAACTGCGGCCACAAGCCCGTGTTCTCCGAGAACCGCCTGCTGACCACGGTCGCGTGGAAAATAGGGGACAGGGTGGATTATGCCCTCGAAGGCAGCATCTTCGTCGCCGGAGCGGTGGTCCGCTGGCTCAGGGACGGTCTCGGCATCATCAGGGACTCTTCGGAAATCGAGGATCTGGCCACTTCGGTTCCGGACAGCGGAGGAGTGTATTTCGTTCCTGCATTGACGGGCATGGGAGCCCCTTACTGGGATCCGAATGCGCGCGGCACCATAGTCGGCCTGACGCTGGGGGTGACCGCCGCCCATATAGCCAGGGCCGCCCTTGAGGGCATAGCCTTCCAGACCATGGATGTGGTGGCGGCCATGGAAAGGGATGCCGGAATACTCATTTCCGAGCTGAAGGTCGACGGCGGGGCTTCGCGCAATGACCTCATGATGCAGTTCCAGGCCGACATACTCGGGACGGAGGTCATACGTTCGTCGATTTCGGAAGTCACCGCCCTGGGTGCGGCCTACATGGCCGGACTGGGTGTTGGGGTGTGGAAGTCGCTGGAAGAGCTGAAGGACCATTGGGAGTCCGGCAGGCGCTTCTCCCGCAGGGCTTCGGAGCACAGGATGAACGAGTCCCGCGCGGCCTGGGCGGCGGCGGTGAAGAAAGCGCTGGCCTAGCTTGAAACTCTCGTGAAAAAGTTTCATATTTGCCTTCCGTAAAATTCCGAATGATGAAACTTTTCCTGATAGACGGACATGCGCTCATCTTCAAGATGTACTATGCCTTCCTGGGCAGGCACATAGTCAATTCCAGAGGGGTGGACACCTCCATACTCTTCGGCTTCACGAAATATCTGCTGGAGCTGATAGACAGGGAGAAGCCCAGCCATCTGGCGGTGAGCTTCGACCCTCCCGGGGGGACTTTCCGCAACCGGCTTTTCCCGGAATACAAGGCGAACCGCACGGAGACCCCGCAGCTGGTGATTGACGCTTTAGAACCCCTCCGCGGAATAGTCGGGGCGATGAACATCCCGGTGCTCATGGTTCCGGACTACGAGGCCGACGACGTGATAGGTTCGGCGGCCGTCCGTTTCGCCACCGACGGACTGGACGTCTACATTGTCACTCCGGACAAGGATTACGGCCAGCTTGTCGGCCCGCACATATTGCAGTACAAGCCCGGCAAGTCCGGCTCCGACAACGAGATTCTCGGAGAGGCGGAAGTCTGCGGGAAATGGAAAATATCCTCCCCGGCCCAGGTCGTGGACATACTCACGCTCTGCGGTGATTCTTCGGACAACGTCCCCGGAGTGCAGGGCATAGGCCCCGTCGGGGCCGCGAAGCTGCTGGCCCGCTATTCCAGCGTCGAGGGCATATACGCTCATCTGGCCGAACTTACCTCCAGACAGCAGGAATTGTTCCGTGCGGCCGAGGACCACATAGCCCTTTCAAGAGAGCTGGTCACCATAAGGACGGACGTGCCTCTGGAAGTGAATATAGACGACATGCGGCTCGGAATGGTACGCACCCGTGAACTTGAGGCTCTGATGGACGAATATGAGTTCCCCTCGCTGAAAAGGCTTCTGGCGAAGATTTCCGATGTGCATGTCTCCGGAGGGGCTCCGTCAGTTACGGAGAACAGAATCCCGGTGCCGCTGAAGGCCGCCCCCGGGGAGATTTCCGGAAAGAGGGTCGCCGTGAACCTCCATGAAGGGAGGCTTTATGCCGTGGCAGACGGGAAATGCGCCGAAGGGGCTCCCGAGGAGTTCCGCGCCGTGCTGGAGGACGCTTCCGTGACCAAGGCCGGCTATGGCCTGAAGGCACAGATGAACGCATTGGCCGGACTCGGCATCGAGCTGCGCGGCAGGCTGGAGGACACCGAACTCATGCACTACCTGCTGAACCCGGAGAGCGGACATGACTTCGGCAAGCTGGTGAAAAGCTATCTCGGCGCCGATCTTGGCGGGTCAGATCCCGAGGAAACCGCCAGCCTTTTCGATGAAGCTCCCGCCGGAAGCGGGCGCGACATGGTGCTGGAGACCGCAGCCGTGCTGCCGCTTGCTGACGCATTGAATGCGGAGATTGACCGCACCGAGGGGATGCGCAGGCTGTACGACGAGATAGAGGAGCCCCTGCTCCCGGTACTCTCCCGCATGGAGCGCGCCGGAGTGAAGGTGGATCTCGATTCCCTGAAGGACTTCGCCGACGGGCTGCGCAGGGAGATGCTGGAGAAGGAGGCGGCGGTCCGGGAAATCGCCGGCGACCCAGAACTCAACGTCGCGTCCCCCAAGCAGATAGGCGTGCTGATATATGAGAAGATGAAGCTCGACCCCGGAGCGAAGAAACCCAGGACCGGCAACTGGCCTACCGACGAGAGGACATTGCAGGAGCTCGCCGGCCGCAGTCCCGTGATCGGGCTCATCCTGGACTACCGCGGACTGCGCAAGCTGCTTTCCACCTATATTGAGCCGTTCGCTGGCTACGTATCGCCCCGTGACGGAAGGGTGCACACCACTTTCAACCAGACTCTGACCTCCACCGGGCGGCTTTCGTCGTCCAATCCCAACCTGCAGAACATACCGGTGCGCAGCGACCAGGGCCGCGAGATACGCCGGGCGTTCGTAGCGGGAAGTCCTGACAGCGTGATGATGTCGGCGGACTATTCCCAGATAGAGCTGAGGATAATGGCCCACCTGAGCGGCGACGAGCATCTGGTTTCGGCCTTCAGGGCGGGGCACGACATACATTCGGCTACCGCCGCGAGGATTTTCGGAGTCGCGCTTGAAGACGTGACCCCCGAGAGGCGCAGGGTGGCGAAGACGGTCAATTTCGGCATAATGTACGGCATGTCGTCCTTCGGACTCAGCCAGAGGCTTCACTGCTCGCGGCAGGAGGCCAAGGGAATCATCGATGACTATTTCGCCTCCTTCCCTTCGATACGCGGCTTCATTGATTCCACCCTGGCCAGGGCGAGGGAGGACGGTTTCGTGGAGACCATGTTCGGCAGACGGAGATATGTCCCCGACCTCAATTCGAACAACGCCACGGTGCGCGCCCTGGCCGAGCGCAATGCGGTGAACGCGCCCATCCAGGGTACGGCCGCCGATATAATCAAGCTCGCCATGAACAGGGTTGACCGCAGCCTCAGGGAGGGCGGATTCAGCTCGCGCATGGTCCTCCAGATACACGACGAACTGCTGCTGGAGGTGCCGGAGGCTGAGATAGAGGCCGTGCGCGGCCTGCTGGTGAAGGAAATGGAGAATGTGATAGGACTGACAGTACCCTTGACCGTGGAATGCAATTATGGAAAAAACTGGCTTGAAGCCCATTGACGAACTGGTCAGGAGGGCGATAATAGGGGACGGCGCCGCCTTCACCGAGCTCTGGGACACGAACATAGAGTCTCTAAAGGCCTATCTCGCAGGCATGGTGATGAAGCAGTATGACGCTTTCTTCATCGACGACATCTGTTCCCGAAGCTTCGAGAAGGCCTTCAGGCAGATAGGCAGCTACGACCCGTCGAAGAGCAAGTTCTCGACCTGGCTCAGGGCCATTGCGCGCAATACGGCGCTGGATACCCTTGAGGTCGAAGAGAGGGCCAAACGCAAGTTCGTGTCGATAGACGACGGCGAGGCGAGGGTCGCGGTAATCGACAATATGGGCGACGGGGAGTCCACTCCGCTGGAGAGCATAATCAAGGACGAGGACGAGGAGAAGCTGGAGCACTACATAGAGGCGCTTCCGGAACTCTACCGCGACATAGCCCGGCGGCGTCTCATAGAGGGGCTGCAGTACAAGGAGATCGCCGAGGAGACGGGAATGGCCCTGAATACCGTGCGTACCCGGATACGCAGGGCCAAGGCATTGATTGACAACATGAAGACCGAGGATGAAAATGACTGGGAATGATTACGGCAGGCTCGTGGGGCTTTACAGGGAGTGGAATGCGAAAATCAACGTGATTTCGCGCAAGGACATAGACAATGTCTACGAGCATCATATACTTCATTCCCTTGCTGTCGCGGAATACGTCAGGCGTTTCTACGGTCCGGACGGATGGCCGGCAGGGACGCGCGTGCTCGACGTGGGGACCGGAGGAGGCTTTCCGGGGATACCGTTGGCCATGGAGTTCCCTTCGGTGGATTTCACGCTCTGCGACTCGATAGGCAAGAAGATACTTGTGGCGCGCTCGGTAGCGGAATCCATGGGGTTGGAGAATGTGTCCTGCGTGAACGCGAGGGCTGAAGCCGTGCCCGGGGAGTTTGACTGGGTTGTCTCCCGGGCGGTGACTTCGCTGGTGAACTTCTGGCCCTGGGTGAAGGGCCGTTTCCGCCGTGGCATGCTGTTCCTGAAGGGTGGGGACGTGGACTCGGAAATCGATGAATTCTGCGTGAAATACCATGTCGGCACCGGTCAGGTCAGGAAGTGGTGCATATCCGAATGGCTTGAAAATGATTATTTCACAGAAAAATTTGTAATTGAAATCGGAAAAGATTACCTTTGTCCTCCCGTTTTTGAGAAAATTAAAAAAATAGAATAATGAAAAGGACATATCAACCTTCCAACCGCAAGAGAGTCAACAAGCATGGCTTTCGTGAGCGTATGAGCACAGCCAACGGACGCAGGGTTCTTGCTTCCCGCCGCGCTCATGGTCGTAAGAAACTCACCGTTTCATCCGAGGACCGCTTCTAATCCGCAGCAGTCCATAAAGATACGGAGCAGGCTGGCCTTTGTTCAGGTCAGCCTGCCCTGCGTTTGGCCCCGGTTGCGTCCGAATGTGCTACAGAGGGCTCCAGTTGGGGCGGATTGCAAAGCTGCCGATACAGACTGCCGGGAGCTCCGCCCGCAACATGGCGACAGAAACGAGTCAAGCGATAATTTTCGTATCTTTGTCAGGATTCAGTCTGACTGACAAGATGAACAACGAAAACGATTTCTCCCGGCTGGAACTCAGCGTCCCGGCCAGCCGGAACAACTATAGATATTTCCGCTCCCTGCTGAAGCCTTCCACCAGGCTGCTCGTGCTCGTGAAGGCTAACGCCTACGGCCACGGAGCCGTGGAATTCGCCTCCATGCTCCAGGCGGAAGGGGCCGACTACCTTGCAGTGGCCCTGCCTGTCGAAGGGGTGGAGCTCAGGCGCAACGGAATCTCTCTGCCGATACTGGTGCTCACCGCCGGAACCGACTTCTTTCCCGAGATAATCGACTACAGGCTCGAACCCGGCATCCCGAATCTCTACACGCTCGAGGCCTTGTGCCGAACCCTGAGGGAGCGCGGCCTGAAATCCTGGCCGGTGCACATCAAGCTCGATACCGGCATGCACCGTCTAGGCTTCATGCCCGACGAGCTGCCCGCCCTGGAGGCCTTCCTGAAAGCCCATGACGAGGTCAGGGTGAAGTCGGTATACTCCCACCTTGCGGCCGCCGAAGATCCTGCCGAGGATGAATTCACCCTTTCGCAAATCCGGCTTTTCCGCGAGGGTGCGGAAGAACTGGGTGCGGCCATCGGCTACAGGCCGCTCTGGCATATCCTGAATTCCGCCGGAATCGAACGCTTCCCCCAATACCAGTTCGACATGGTACGTCTCGGAATAGGCATCTACGGCATCAGCGCCTTGCCCGGAGTCAGTCTCGACCCCGTGGCTTCGCTGAAGGTCAAGGTGCTTCAGGTCAAGAAGCTCCGTCCGGGCGACACCGTGGGCTACGGCCGCAGGGGCCGGGTGACCGGGGAAGGCATGGAGACGGCCACGATTCCGGTCGGCTATGCTGACGGAATCGACAGGCATCTGGGCTGCGGAGCCGCCAGCTTCTGCGTGAACGGCCATCGCGCCCCTACCATAGGCAACATTTGCATGGACATGTGCATGCTTGACGTGAGCGGTCTCGGGGTCAAAGCCGGCGACACGGTGACGATTTTCGGCAAGGACCCGACAATCAGCGAACTGGCCGGCATACTCGGCACCATCCCTTACGAGATACTCACGTCCGTGCCTCACAGGATAGAAAGGATAATAGTGAAGAAATGATATGGAGACAGTAGTGTTTGTGCTTGCGGCGGTGGCGTTTACGGCTCTGGTCGCGGTCATCATCTGCATAAGGAAACTCTCGGCGGCAAATGCCGAGAAGGCTGCCGTTTCCGAGCAGAAGGCGGCCCTTGCCAATGAGAAAGCCGTGCTGGAGTCCCGCCTGAAATCCCAGGAAGAGACCTTCAAGGCCCTTGAGGAGCAGAGGGCGGAGGCGAGGCTTATGATTGACGAGGAGAGGAAGAAGGCGTTCGAGAGCCAGCGCAAGCAGATGGAGGAGTCGTTCAGGCTGCTTTCCGAGCAGAACAGCGCCGGGCTGCGCCGGCAGAACGCCGAGTCAATCACCGAGCTGCTCAAGCCGATAAAGGAAAAATTCGGGGAGTTCGACGCCGTGATGCGCACGGGGCAGGAGAAGGCCGCCGCACAGGAAGCGTCGATGCGCGAGATGATAAAGGCGCTGATGGAGAAATCGCAGAGCGTCAGCGAAGAGGCGAGGAATCTGGCGAACGCCCTGACCGGCCATTCCAAGGTCCAGGGGGATTTCGGCGAGATGCTGCTCGTTGACCTGCTCAGGAGCTCCGGGCTGGAGGAGGGCGTCCATTTCAGGACGCAGGGCGTGATACGCGATGCGGGCGGCAGAGAGATAAAGAGCGACAGCGGAGCCACGATGATTCCTGACGTGATAATCTACTATCCCGATGACACCGAGCTGATTATAGACTCCAAGGTCAGCTTGAACGCATATATGAACTACGTCAACGCCGACAAGGTCGAGGACAGGAAGCGCTGGGCCAAGGAGCATGTGGCGAGCGTCGCCAGGCATATCGACGAGCTCAAGACCAAGGACTACACCTCCTATATCGACGATGACAGGAAAAAGGTTGACTTCAACGTGATGTTCATTCCGATGGAGGGGGCTTTCCGTCTGATGCTGGAGGAGGCTCCTCTGCTCTGGCAGCGGGCGAAGGACGCCAGGGTGCTTATCGTCAGCCAGATGAACCTCATGATAGTTCTGAACATGATACTCATGAGCTGGAAGCAGCACGACCAGGAGAAGAATATCCAGAAAGTCTACGATGCCGCCTCCGAGCTCATGGGGCAGCTGAACAACTGGATGGAGTCCTACGTGAAGGTAGGGGAGCTTCTGGACAAGACAGGCAAGGCGTATTCCGATTCCCGGAGGGCCCTGACCGATTCGCAGCAGTCGGTGATAAGGAAAATCGACAAACTGGAAAGGCTGAAGCTGGCCCCGAAGCGCTCGAGGGCCAGGATAAAGAGCGGAGGCCGCATGGTTGAAGGCAGGGAGTCGATCATACCCAGGGAGCTGGCCGAAGGTCTGGACGGCGAGCATGACGATGAAACCGCAGCGGACGAATGAAGGCGTTTCTCAGACAGGTGGCGGAACACTACTGTTCCGGGGGAATGCAGGACGGATACTGCTTCGTGCTGCCGAACCGTCGCGCCGTGGTGTTCTTCCGCAAATATCTCAAGGAGTGCGCTGCGGGGATGCGCAGGCCCATGCTCATGCCCGAGCTCTACACGATGAACGATTTCTTCTACCGTCTCACGGGCGCCGCTCCGGCAGGCCAGGTGGCGCTGCTGCTGGAGCTTTACGAATGCTACCGTGAACTGAACCCCTCGCATGAGACCCTCGATGAGTTCATATTCTGGGGCGGAGTCCTGCTTTCGGACTTCAACGACGTGGACAAGTATCTCGTGCGCCCCGAAGCCCTGTTCGCCAACGTGGCGGAGTTCCGGGGGATGCAGGACGGCTATGAGTATCTGGACGAGAGGCAGCTGGAGGCGATAAACCGTTTCGTGTCGCACTTCAGGACGGGAGGCCGCTACAAGGATGAGTTCCGCAAGATATGGGACATACTGCTGCCGCTCTACCGTTCGTTCGGGGAGAGGCTGCGCTCGAAGGGCCTTTCATACGAAGGGCAGGTCTACCGGGAGCTCGCCGAACGCTTGCGGAACAGCCCGGCCGCCGATGTGGTGGCGGAAGGCTTCCCGGACGTGGGCAAGTTCGTGTTCGTGGGCCTGAACGCCCTGAACGAGTGCGAAAAGCTGCTGATGCGCAGGCTCCGCAACGCCGGCATGGCCGAATTCTGCTGGGACTACGGCAGCGATATGATCCGCGACCCCCATAACCGCTCATCGTTCTTCATGTCGGCCAACCTGGAGGAGTTCCCCCAGGCTTTCGAACTTGACGCCGACGGCCTTGGCGTACCTCAGGTGAATGTGCTCAGCATACCTTCCGCGACCGGCCAGGCGAAACAGCTACCGGCGATATTCCGCGAGCTGGGCGCGCACGGCATCGAAACGGCGGTGGTGCTTCCGGACGAGAAGCTTCTGCTGCCGGTGCTGAACTCCATACCGCAGGAGATCGCCGACATCAACGTGACCATGGGTTGCCCCATGAACTCCGGAGGTCTGTGGTCCCTGATGAACAACGTGTCGGCGCTGCAGATGCACCTGCGCGAGAAGGACGGGAAATGGTATTTCTACCGCGAGAGCGTGAGGGCCATATTCGCCGACAGCGTCTTCCGGGCGGTTTCGGCCGACGAGGACAGGGAGGCCGCAGCGGCAATCAGGAAGGATGCCGGCTATTATATAGGCGAGGAGCAGCTGCAGTCCACCGAACTTTTCAGGCACGTCTTCCGCGCCGTCGCGAAGAAACCTGCGGAAGCCGATGCCAATGCGGTGGCCATGCTACAGGACTACCAGATGGAGATGGTGAAGTTCCTGGCCGGGCGTCTCATTGGTTCGGAGGAGATGGCGGTGGAGCTGGATTTCGCCAGGGAATACTGCCGGCTGGTCGAAAGTCTCCGCTCTTTCAGGCTGGAGCTCATGCCGTCCAGCTATTTCCGCCTGCTGAATAGTCTTGCGGCCGCGATTTCCGTCCCTTTCAGGGGAGAGCCGCTCAACGGGCTCCAGATTATGGGGCCGCTGGAGACGCGCGCCCTGGATTTCGATAACCTGGTGATATTGAGCTGCAACGAAGGTGTCTTCCCCAGGCGCAACGTGGCGTCCTCTTTCATTCCGCCCGAGCTCCGGCGCGGTTTCGGGCTGCCTACCTACGAATATCAGGACGCCGTGTGGGCATATTACTTCTACCGTATGATACAGAGAGCCTCCAGGGTATGGCTGCTGTTCGACTTGAGGACCGAAGGCGTGAACAGCGGGGAGGAGAGCCGCTACATCAGGCAGCTTGAGCTGGTCTACGGTCTGAAGCTCAGGCGCTTCGTCGCCAAGGCTCCGATAACGGGCCGCGCCGCCGATGCGGAGATACCTAAGACGGAGGATGACGTGCGCACCATACGCGGGGCCACACTTTCAGCTTCGACATTGAAGGACTACCTCAATTGCCCAGTGAAGTTCTATTACCATTGCGTCAGGGGGCTTGCCAAGCCGGACGAGGCCGGAGACGCCTTGGATTCAGGCCAGATAGGCTCTGTCTTCCATCAGGCAATGCAGGAGCTGTATACCGTGGAAGGCGGAGTGCTGACCGCGCCGTATCTGAAATCCCTGCTCAAGGGCGACCGCATAAAGGAAAAGGTGCGGAGCCTCATCATGGACAAGCTCAACACTTTCGAGGTCGCGGGCAAGAATCTGATCTACGAGGACATGATACGCCGCTATGCGCTTCAGGTGGTCAGAAGGGACATCGAGCTGCTGGATTCGCTCGGAAAGGACAGCCTGCGCATACTCGGGCTCGAGCACAGGCGCCGGATGAAGATAGGCGGATTCAGCTTCGTCGGCTTCATCGACAGGCTGGACAGCCTCACCCCGGGCGAACTGCGCATTGTAGACTACAAGACCGGCAGGGTGAGCGACGATGATTTCCTGATAGACGAGGACAATGCGGAGAAGGTGGTGGAAAAGCTGTTCGGAAGCGACAACGGCAAGCGCCCGAACATCGCTCTGCAACTCTATCTCTATGACAGGCTGCTTACGGAAGGGGTTCCGGCTGACGGCAAGGGCATATCCCCGGAAGCCGCCTCGGGGAAGCGGATAGTCAATTCCATCTATCAGACGAGCCGTCTCTTCGTGAAGCCCGTCGAGAGCGTGGAGCTGAATCCGCACTTCAACTCCCTGATGGCCGGAAGGCTCGACGCCCTGCTCGGTGAACTTTCCGACACTTCGGTGCCCTTCAGGAGGACCGAAGATGCGCGTACTTGTGAAATGTGTGATTTCAAGACCATCTGCGGACGATGAAGATACTGAAGGCGAGTGCCGGTTCGGGCAAGACATACAATCTTTCCAAAACATATCTGGAACTCATCCTGGGAAGCCGCGATCCGCGTCAGTACCGCCATGTGCTGGCGGTGACCTTCACCAACAAGGCCACGGCGGAGATGAAGGGCAGGATTGTCGGCGACCTGCACCGCCGTGCGGCGTCCGATCCGGCCGCGAAGGAAGTCCTGCTCAACATGCTCCATGACTACGGAGCATTCGCGGTCAGCACGATAGACCGTTTCTTCCAGCAGACGCTCAAGGCCTTTTCTCGCGAAATAGGCCAGTTCGCGGACTATCAGATCGAGCTGGACAGGGATTCCCTGATAAGGGAGGCGATGGACCGCATCCTCGATTCGCTTACGGAGGACAAGGCGGAAGTGATAGGTTGGATCAACGGCAGCGTGGGCGCCGGCCTGGAGCAGGGCGAAAAGCTCAGCGTGGAGGAAAGCCTCTACGCCATGGGCAAGCTGCTGAAGTCCGAGGAGCACAGGGAGCTTGCGGAGGCTCTCGGAATAGAGGATTCGAAGGCTTTCGGCAAGGAAAGGCTTTCGGAGATTCGCAGGGTCTGCAATGAGGTCATTCGCAGCTTCAGCGAGGCCGTGGCCCCGTACGGCATTTCCGCCAGGCCGGGGGAGATGATAAACTTCTCCAACAAGAAGACGCTGCTGAAGAAGAACCCCGAGCTGGCGGAAATCAGGGACAGCCGCTACAAGGCTTACGTGACGGCGTTCATAGTGAGCAGGCTCGTGTTCAGCCTCGGCCTGGCCGGGGAGTTCTACAGGGAGTTCGACGCCCTGCTCAAGGAAAAGAACGTGATGAGCCTCGACGAGTCGAATACGATACTCCGCGACATAATCAACGGTTCCGACGCCCCCTTCGTCTACGAGAAGCTCGGGGTCAGATATGAAAGCTTCCTGCTCGATGAGTTCCAGGACACTTCCAACATCCAGTGGGAGAATTTCCTGCCGCTGCTCCGTGAAAGTGAATCCAGGGGCGGAGGAAATCTGATAGTCGGCGACGTAAAGCAGAGCATCTACAGGTTCAGGAATTCTGACTGGAACCTTCTGGGCCGCAAGGTCTGCGAGGAGTTCCCCTCGGCCGAGGTGGAGACTCTCGGGTGCAACTGGCGCAGCTGCAGGGCCATCGTGGATTTCAACAACCGTTTCTTCACCGCCGCAGCTGCGGAATTCGGCCTGGAGGGCATATATTCTGACGTTCGCCAGATTCCGCAGAGCGATGACTCGCAGGACGGTTTCGTGCGGCTGAGCTTCTGCGATGACCAGCTCCAGGCGGTCTGCGATTCAATCTCTTCGGCTCTAGAAGCGGGAGCCATGCCCGGCGACATAGCGATACTGGTGCGCGGCAACAGACAGGGCTCCGAGGTCGCGACGTATCTGATAGAAAAGGGGATTTCGGTCATTTCCGACGATTCCCTCAGCGTCAGCGCCTCGCTCACCGTCCGCAGACTCGTCGCCCTGATGCGCTCCTATGACGATCCGGAAGACGAAATCAGCCGCTTCATCTCGGATTCCCTGGCGGTGGACTTCCCTCCGGGATGCCACTCGCTCGTGGATTTCTGCGAATTCCTGCTGCGCTCTTTGCGCAGCTCCCGTCCGGAAGATTCGTCCGAAGGCGAGACTCTGTTCATCCAGGCCTTCATGGACGACGTGCAGAACTGGACTACGCTCTACGGCAACAACCTCCGGGCGTTTCTGAAGCACTGGGATGAGAGTGACCTGCACATAGCTTCTCCCGACGATGCCTCTGCGGTGCGCATAATGACCATACACAAGGCCAAGGGCCTGGAGTTTCCCCATGTCATCTTCCCGTATGCCGACAAGGTCGGTCTGTATAAGCCCGGAATCCGCTGGTGCCGGCTGGAGGCGGGGGACAGCGGGCTCGACAGGGTGCTTGAAGGAATCTATCCGGTCCAGCTCGGCGGCAGCGTGGACGAAAGCTGTTTCGCGGACGCATACGCCGAGGAGAGGCGCAGGCAGCTGGTCGACAACATGAACATATTCTACGTGGCGCTGACCAGGGCGGTCAGGAGCCTGCATGTGATTGCCGCCACTCCGACGAAGACGCTCCGCGAGGGCCTGGCCAAGGGGAAGCCGGAATATAAGAGGATGAGCGATTTTCTGTACGCCTTTGCGGGAGGGAACGAGGAGTCCGTCTACGGTACCGCTCCCTATGATTTCACTTCCATGAAGCGCAGGGAGGAGTCCGTATGCCTTGATTTCGCGGCCTCCTATCCTTCGATCCCTCTCGACAGGAGGCTTGTCCCTTCTTCCGAGGCCTCCGACTTCTTCGGAGACGAGGCATCCCCCAGGGTCAACGGAATAGTCCTGCATGAAATACTCTCGGGAATCCTGACCGAGGACGATGTGGACACGGCCGTGGCCGGCGCCGTGGCGGAGGGAAAACTCAATCCTGATACTGGTCGGGAAGCGTCGCAGCTGCTGCACAGCCGCATAGCTGCACATTCGGAGTGGTTCTCCTCCGGGATGAAGGTATGCCGGGAGCGCAGCCTGATAGCGGCTGACGGAAGCGAGTCCAGACCCGACAGGGTGGTCTTCACTCCGGACGGGGTGGTGATAATAGACTACAAGTTCGGCGCCGGGCACCCTGCGCATGTCGCCCAGGTGCGGGGCTATGCCGAATTGTACAAGGCCCTCGGCTACAGGCTGAAGGCCGGAATAGTATGGTATGTGTTTGAAGACAAATGTACGTTTATATGATGATCAAGTTCTTGCTTTGCGTCCTGCTCGGTTCGCTGGCGGCGCCCGGTCTGTCCGCCCAGTCCGTATTCCTTCCCGGCTCTCTGCACCCCAAGACTCCTGCCGTGCCGGAATACGTGGTGTTCGCCGGGGACACTGTCCGTTTTGACCGCCCTGATTTCTATGAGCGCATGGACAGGGAGCTCATTTCGTTCACCTACATGCACACGAACACGACCCTGGTGCTCAAGCGCTCGGCGCGCTATTTCAAGATTGTCGAACCCATATTGGAGGCCCAGGGCGTACCCGACGACTTCAAGTATCTGATGGCCATAGAGAGCAATCTTGACCCTAAGGCGGTCTCCGGCGCCGGTGCGGCCGGCATCTGGCAGATAATGAAGTCGACGGCCCAGTCCCACGGACTGGAGGTCAGCTCCGAAGTGGACGAACGCTTCAATGTGGAGAAGGAGACCGTGGCCGCCTGCGAGTATTTCAAGGAGGCGTACGGGAAGTTCGGCGACTGGATTACTGCCGCAGCCAGCTATAACGCCGGACAGAACGGTATCGCCCGCCGCGTGGACAGCCAGAGACAGAGCAGCGCGCTCGAGCTCTGGATGCCGGAGGAGACCATGCGCTATATATTCCGACTGCTTGCCGCGAAGATGCTCTTTGCCGACCCCTCGGCCTTCGGCTTCGACGTCACGCCCGCCGACATGTATCCCTACAATCCTCCGCGTACGGTCGTGACGGTAAGCGGCCCCATACCCAGCTCGTGGATTTCGCCGAAGAGCACGGCACCACCTACAAGGCGGTCAAGGAAGCCAACCCCTGGCTGCGCAGCGACAAGCTTACCAACAAGTCCGGAAGGACCTACCGCATAGCCATACCATAGCTACAGGCCGCGGAGGTCGGTGACGACCCAGGAGGAATCCAGAGCGGAGGTGTCGAAACTGAAGGCTGAGTCCGCCGACTGCGGCGAATACCGGATGTCCGAGAGTTTGAGATTGCTCACGGAGTCCCTGTACTGCAGGATTTCGGCGATTCCTCCCGCATCCTCGACATAAATCTCTCTTTCCCCGGTGTCTATGGTCCACCTGGTGCCTCCGTCGCAGTATATGCGCATACCGTAGCCTTCGGCATAATAGCAGTCGCCCTGCACTATGAGCTTCCCCTTTACTCTGACGGGCGACAGCTCCGAGATGTTGCAGGAGTAGTTGAGCGTGACCCTTTCGGTCTTCGCCCTTTCGAGGATTTCTTCCACCTGAGTGTCCTGCGCGGCTGCGGAGCCCGCATGCAGGCAGAGAACCAGTCCTAGAGTGAGCAAGGCTTTCATTTCCTGAGGGATTCCAGCAGTTCTTCAAGAGTGTTGATGTCCGAAATCAGCACCTGACGGGGCTTCGAGCCCTCCTGTGGGCCGACTATCCCTGCGGATTCCAGCTGGTCCATGACCCTCCCCGCCTTGGCGTAGCCCATGCCCAGGCGCCGCTGTATGTCGGAGGTCGAGCCCTTCTGTGTGCTCACTACCATCCTTGCAGCCTCTTCGAAACGTTCGTCCAGGGTGCCTATGTTGAGGGCTCCGGCGCCTTCCGACGAGTCTTCGTCGGGAGAAGGCAGATAATACGGCGTGTTGTAGCACTTCCCGTAGCCTGTCTGTCTTCCGATGAAGCCGGTCACGGATTCTATCTCGTCGCCTTCTATAAGGGCGCACTGGATGCGCTCGGTGTCGATGCCGGCCGAGAACAGCATGTCACCCCGTCCGATGAGCTTTTCCGCTCCGGTCGTGTCGAGAATGGTCATCGAGTCGTTCTTGGAAGCCACCCTGAAGGCTATCCTCATCGGGAAGTTGCTCTTGATTATTCCGGAAATCACGTCAACTGAAGGCCTCTGGGTCGCGAGAATCACGTGAAGTCCCGCCGCACGGCCCTTCTGGGCCAGCCTGATTATGGAGTTGGTGATGCTGCGGCTGGCGGCCTTGGCTTCAGGCGTGGAACTTGACGACATGGTCAGGTCGGCATACTCGTCCACCACCGCTACGATGTAGGGCAGGAATCTGTGTCCGTGGTCGGGACGCAGCCTGCGCGCCTTGTATTTCTCGTTGTATAGGCTGATTTTGTTGACTCCCGCCTCGCTGAGAAGTTCGTAGCGGGCGTCCATCTCCATGCACAGCGCCCTGAGCACGCGTTCGGCGTTCTTGGGGGTCTTGACTATGGCGGAGTTCTTCTCGTCCTCGTCCGAGCCGGCGTCAGGCAGGAGGGCGAGATAGTGCTTGTAGAGTTCCTTGTATGATGAGAACTCCACCATCTTCGGATCTATGAACACGAATTTCAGCTCGGAAGGATGCTTGCTGTACAGCAGCGAAGTCACGATGACATTGATGCCCACGGATTTTCCCTGCTTCGTGGCTCCGGCTATCAGCAGGTGAGGAGCGTCAGCCAGGTCGAACACCCGGACTTTCTGCGTTATCGTATAGCCTATCGCCACCGGCAGTTCGGCCTTGCTGTTCCTGAAGGAGTCGTCGTTGAGCAGTGCCTTAAGGGGCACTATCGAAGAGTAGTCGTTTGCCACCTCTATGCCCACGGCATCCGAGAGGGTGATCACGCGCACTCCCTTGGCGCTCAGCGAGAGCGCTATGTCCTCCTGGAGCTTCTTGATTTCAGCGATCTTGACTCCCGGGGCGGGCTTCACCTTGTAGAGGGTCACGGTGGGGCCGACCACGGCCGTCACGTCGGTCACCTGTATCTTGTAGTTCGCCAGCGCCGCCCTGATCTTGTTGTTGTTGCGGGTCAGCTCTTCGGTCGAAACCTCGCGGCGGGAGTTCCTGTAGTCTTTCAGAAGCTCTATGGACGGAGCCTGGTACGAGGGCAGTCCGTCGGGAGGATCGAGACGGTTGTCAATGGGCTTCAGCTCCTTTATCGAACTGTCGAGGGTCCCGTTCTTGATTATCTGGAAATCGCCGTCGCCTTCTTCGCCGTCCCCGCCTTCCTGGGGCTTGACGGGCGCCGGATTCACAGGCTCCTTGCCTGCGGCCTTAATCTTTTCAGGTTCAGGTTCGGGTTCAGGTTCGGGTTCAGGTTCGGGTTCGGGCTCCGGTTCCATAGCTGTTTCGGGCTCCGGTTCATGCCCGGCTGCGGGCACCGGCTTCGCTTTTCCGGCTTCCTTCTCCCCGCCTTCGCCGACAGATGCAAGCCAGACGCTGAATTTCCTTGACGACAGGACGAGGAAAACCGCAATCAGCACGAGGATGAAGCATCCGCTCACCACCGTGCCGAAAAGCTTCTCCATCCATTCCACGACCAATGCGCCGCAGCGTCCTCCGAGTCCGCCTCCGAAGATGCCGTCAAGTGAGGCGAGCTTGCCGCAATATGCGAAGAACAATGACGATATGAAGGTCCCGAAGAGGGCTGTCAGCGCGGTCTTCACCAGCGGGCGGCGCCATTTGCCGAGCAGCAGCCTGACCGTCACTGCACCGAGTATGAGAAGCAGGCAGAAGCTTCCGAGCCCGAAGAGCTCGCTTATCAGCAGATGTCCGGTCCGGATGCCCATGGTGCCGGCGGAATTGCCGATTTCGTCCATGGCTTCGACCGGGCCTGCTATGAGGCTCATGTCCTCCTTCCAGTGGAAAAGGTAGGAAACGCTGGCCATAAGAAGAAAAATGGTCAGCGCTGCGGTTATCATTCCGAGTATTCGGAGAGCGGAAGTCCTTTCTTCCTTGTCCCAGTTTTTCCAGAAACTCATTTCTTCTTGTTGGGCCTTCTGTTGTTCCTGTACATCCTGCTGTTCTTCTGGCTTCCCGGCTGGCCGACATTGATGCCCATGCCCGGGCGTGAGAAGTTGGCGTCGACGGCTATCTTGGAAAGCGTGATGCCGTCGGGAACCTTTATCCTGTAGTCGGACATCTTTTCGATGTCGCTGAAGATGGTCTCGTCGGAGACGCTGTCCTTGTTCCAGATAAGGTACTGCTGGCGCATGTAGGTCGCAAGGCAGCGCAGCATCTCGTTCTTGGTCTCACCTTCGGGAATCTCGCAGAGAAGGTTGATGATCTTCTCGATGTTGCGTCCGTAATGGGAGGCCTTGATCCGGGTGCCCTTCATGGGAATCGGAACGGGCGAGGTGTTGAATTCCTCGGCCACGGGGCAGGGATAGGGGGAGTCGACATCGAGGTCGAACCCGGCAATCATATATAGATGGTCCCACAGCTTGTGCTCATAGTTGTCCTGGCTGTGGACCTGGGGGTTGAGGGCCTCCATGACCTTGATTACGGCCCTGGCCTGCTCGCTGCGCTTGTCCCTGTCGGGAATCTCCTTGAGCTTCTCTATCATCTTGAGCACGTTCCTGCCGTATTCCGGCATAGTGAGCTTTTCTCTCTGCGTGTTGTAGTCGAGTCCTGTGCTGATGTTCTCCTCGTTCATCTTTCCTTGGGTTTGAGAATGCAAATATAATTAAAAATCACCGTTTCGGTCTTCCAGCCTGAAGCCCGTGGAGGTCCATGTCCCCTCGGAGGTAATCAGGTAGCCTTCCACTTCCGGCATGGATTCGATGAGCTGCCTGGCCTTTTCCGGGCCTATGACCATGCAGGCGGTGGCCAGGGCGTCGGCTTCAGCCGCCGTGGGGGCCACTATGGTGGCGCTCAGAAGGTCGTGCTCCACGGGATAGCCGGTGCGGGGGTCTATCGTGTGGGCGTATTTCTTCCCGTCCTTTATGTAGAACTTGCGGTAGTTCCCGGAGGTGACTATCCCGCAGGCCTTTCCGTCCGACTGCCATATTCCCCGCAGGTCGGCACCGGGGCTGTTGTTCCCGTCCACGGGATTGTCCACGCCTACGGTCCATCCGGTGCCGTTCGGATTCAGCCCGTCGCAATATATCTCGCCTATGTCCACAAGCATGTCATGCACGCCCACGGAATAGAGGTAGGAGGCTATCACGTCGCAGCTGTATCCCTGGGCGATGGCGTTGAAGTTCAGAGTCTTCCCCTGTCTGCACTCTTCCATCGCGGCGGCTATCTCGCGGGGCGAGGGCAGGCTGTCGGCGGTGAATCCGAAGCCCCAGATGTCATAGAGCGGGCCTCCGGCCACGTCGAAAGCTCCGTCGGTGAGCTTCTTGTATTTTTCCGAAAGCTCCGAGACCTCGGTGAAGTATCTGTCCGGAACTATCTCCTCACCGGCGTTCCTGCGGCTCAGCAAGGAGTTCCTGTTGTAGCCGGAGATGCTGAAGTCTATGTCGTTGAGCAGCGAGTCGACGGCTGCGGCTATGTCCTCCTCGGATACCCGGACGCTTTCCATGTTGATTTTGACGGTGTAGATTCCTCCCTGCGCGTATCCGCTGAAGGCCACGTAGGAGCCGCGCCCGCAGCCGCAGAGAAGGAATACGGTGCAGAATATCGCGGAAATTCTTTTCAGATTCATCGTAAGGCAAAGTATTTGCACAAAGGTAGCGGTTTTTAGCTCAAAAAAGTCCATATTTGCAAATTCAAACGAAGAAAGATGAAGTTCTGGAAAATATCGTTTCTGCTGGCTTCCACGGCAGTCATGACCCTGTCATGCAAGAAAGATGACGGTGAAGTCAATGTCAAGTACATGGAAGGCTCCATCAAGCTTGACGTGCCTGCCTTCGTGCTGCCCGGATACTCGCAGACTTTCCCTCTCGACGACCTCATGACCGTGACCAGGGACGATGGCGGCGAGGTGGGATACTATGTCACCGACCCCTTCACCGAGGATAAGGACACCCTCCGCACTTCCGAAGGCCAGGTGCTCATGGATGAATATGTGCTGACGATCGCCGACAAAGCCGATCTGGGTGACTACACCCTTACAGTGACCTCGTACGGCGGAGGATATGTGGGCAGGACCGGAACCGCCGACTTCACGGTGGTGAGGCCGGGGCTGAACGGGGAGAGTTCCCTGACCGGCTTCGACATACAGCCTTCGGACCTGACATTCGATGACCCCAGGGACGGGCGCAACTATTATTACACGATTCTGGACGACACCAGGTGGATGCGCCAGAACCTTGCCTGGGAGGGAGCCGGACAGCCTTGCAGCAATTCGGATGCGATGTCCGACATCTTCGGCCGCTATTATACCTGGGAGGAGGCGCAGACAGCGTGCCCCGAAGGATGGAGGCTGCCGTCGGACGAGGACTGGGCGAAGCTTGCAGAACTCTACGCCGAGGGCGGAGAACCCGGTACTGACTTCACGGGACTCGCAGGAGACCTGATGGAGAACGTGTACTTCAACGGCACCAGGATGTGGGAATACTGGAGCGAGGTGGACGTGACCAACGCCGCCAGGCTTTCGGTCCTGCCGGTCGGGTATGCCGAGATAGAGGACGGGGAATATGAATTCAGCCCCCTCTATGAGTATGCCGCCTTCTGGACTTCTGACGAGAACAACGGCAGCGGAGTGTTCCGCTATATCGTGGAGCGCTACGATATAGTGTACTACGGGGAGATGTCCAAGACCGATGTGGCTTTCCCCGTCAGATGTGTCTCCGACGTGCTATAGCGAAGAAATCACTTCCAGCGAACCTACGAGGGCCCTGGCCAGCATGTCGGTCAGGGCCTTCAGTATTTCCGGGCATATCCCGAAGCCTTCGAGGACAATGGTCAGGACCGAAGCGACTATGAGAATCTCGGAGATAGGCAGGGCCACCAGATTGGAAATCAGGAAGTACGTCGGGAAGGTTCGGAAATGCCACCAGGCCAGAGGGGAGGTGTAGAGCTGGCAGGAGATTGAAAGCGCCGCCGAAGTCCATATCTTCTTCATCGGATTCCTGCGTCCGGACGCCTTGTACCAGGAATCCATCACGGGGAACAGGGTGAATATCGCGAGCATGGCCAGGTACGAGAGCTGGAAGCTCAGGGACTTGATTATCATGGGATTGAGAATCAACTGTATCATCAGCGACGCGCACAGCACCGCGACAGGGCGGCGCCTTCTTCCGGGAAGCAGTCGCGAAATCTCGTTTATCGTGATGAACAGGAAGGCCCTGACCACCGAAGGGCCGCTTCCGGTCATCAGCGTGAAGAATCCTGCAGCAGCGATGGTCAGCGCTGACTTCACCGTCATCGCCGCCGGACTTTTTCCGGCCCACGCCAGGCTTTTGTGCAGGATTCCGTAGATGACGCCCATGTGAAGCCCCGACAGCGACAGGATATGGACGGCTCCGGAGTCCGTGAATGCCAGGTTGGTCGCAGGGGACAGGCCTTCGCGCTGCCCGGTCACCAGGGCTTTTACGAGCGGACCGGTCTGGTCGTAGCCGAATCCGCAGCGGTCGATGATTCCGGTGAGGGCTTCGAGTGCTTTCCTGGCGGCTCCTGGCTGCACCTGCTCCGGAACCACTGCCGCGAGCGCCGAGAACCCGCTCATCAAGCCGGCGCAGAAGCACATCGCAAGGCAGGTTCCGGTCCGCGCGCCTTTCCGGCAGTACAGCACGATGCACGCTGCGGCGGCCAGACAGCTGACGGCCGCTGCGGTATGGGACGAGACAACCCCGGACGGCAACCATGCCGCCAGCGCCACTCCTGCTGAAAATGGGATTGAAACCGCCACGATATCCTTCCCCTCGCGCATTTCAATCAGATTTTTACGAAAATAAGCATTTTATTAGTATTTTTGTATGCTATACGAAAATTTGCTATGATAATTTTAGTAATCAATTGCGGCAGTTCTTCCATCAAGTACCAGCTCCTTGACATGAAGAGCGACGACGTCTATGATCTTCTTGCCAAGGGAGTGGTTGAAAAAATCGGTCTTCCCGAAGGAAAGCTTACCCACAAGCCTACCGGTAAGGAGCCATACACCGAGCTCAGGCCCATCGCCGACCATAAGGTGGGGATGAAGCTCGTGATGGATCTTCTGGTGGACCCTGTGCACGGCGTGCTGCGCAGTTTCGATGACATAGAGGCTGTGGGCCACCGTATAGTCCAGGGCGCGGACTTCTTCTCCGGCAGCACCCTGGTCGATGACGACGTCCTCCGCAAGATTGAAATCTGCTGCGATTTCGCGCCTCTGCACAATCCCGCGCACCTGCTTGGCATACATGCCATCTCGCATGTGCTTCCCGACGTGCCCCAGGTCGTGACCTTCGATACGGCCTTCCACCAGACCATGCAGCCTGAGGCCTACATGTACGCCCTGCCCTACGAGTATTACGAGAAATACCGGGTCCGCCGCTACGGCGCCCACGGAACCTCGCATCTCTATGTGTCCCGCCACGGAGCGCGCTTCGCCGGCCTTGAGCTGGAGAATTCGAAGATAATCACCTGCCACATGGGCAACGGCAGCTCCATCACCGCGATTGTGAACGGGAAATGCGTCGACACCTCCATGGGCTTCACGCCCCTCGAAGGCATGATAATGGGCACGCGCTGCGGCAACATCGACGCCAACATTCTGCCTTATATAATGAAGAAGGAGAACCTGACTCCGGACGAGATGACCGATGTCATGAACAAGAAGAGCGGCTTCCTGGGCCTGTCGGGCAGGACTTCCGACCTTCGTGACCTCAAGAACCTGGCCGACGAGGGCGACAAGAGGGCCAAGCTTGTCATCAAGAAGCTGGTGCTTGACACGGTGAAGAACATCGGCGCCTACGTGGCAGAGATGGGCGGGGTGGACCTGCTCGTGTTCACGGCCGGAATAGGGGAGAACAATGCGTGGCTGCGCCGTCAGATATGCGACAACTTCGCCTACCTGGGGCTCAGGCTGGACAACGAGGCCAACGACGCCGCGCGTTCCGAGGATGCCATCATCTCCTCTGCGGACTCGAAGGTCAAGGTGGCCATGATCCCCACGAACGAGGAGCTCGTGATCGCCCGCGACACCATGCATATAGTTTCAGACCAGTAATCTGCATCAGAATATGAACAATTTCATCATTGAGACTTCCGCCCGTCACGTGCATGTGACCCGCGAGACTCTGGACATCCTTTTCGGCAAGGGCTTCGAGCTTGAGGTCAAAAAGCCCCTGTCGCAACCCGGGCAGTATGCTTCAAACCAGAAGGTCGAGGTGGTCGGACCCAAATCCAGCCTCAAATGCTCCATCCTCGGACCCGTGCGTCCCGAGAATCAGGTCGAGCTGTCTTTCACCGATGCCAGGGCGGTCGGAATCGTGGCTCCCATACGCGAGAGCGGCGATGTCGCCGGTTCTGCACCTTGCAGGATAGTCGGCCCCTGCGGTGAGGTCGAGCTCAAGGAAGGGGTCATCATCGCCAAGAGGCATGTCCACATGACTCCTGCGGACGCTGAAAGGTTCGGAGTGGCCAACGGGCAGATTGTCGAAGTCGAGGTGGAGCAGGAGACGGGAAGGAAACTCGTCTTCGGCGACACGGTCATCCGCGTGTCCGACAAGGCCGCGCTTGCGATGCACATCGACACCGACGAGGCCAATGCCGCCGCATGCAGCGGTGAAATCACCGGACATATCGTCCCCAGGGTGGAGGCCAGGCCCTCCCAGGTCTGCGACGCCGACTGACGCGGCTGAAAAGAACTTGAAAAGGTGGCCTGGAATCCGGGCCACCTTTATTCGTGTTGTCGGCTTTTCCGGCCGGCGACGGCGTGCTCATTTCTCGAAGAACGAGAAGTGCACGCGTCCATAGACCTTCTCCTTCCTGAACAGGGGATACCCGGTGAACGAATGCTCGCCTCCGTGCTCCAGGATGAAATATGCCCCGGGGTGCAAGATGTCGTGGCCGAGCACCTTGTCGGGAATCGTCTCCAGGCCCTCCAGGCTATAGGGCGGGTCGGCGAATATGATGTCGAATTTCTCGTGGCAGATGGGGAGGAAGTCGAACACGTTGCCGTGCACTACGGTGACGTTGTCCAGTCCTAGCAACGAAGCCTCCCTGCGTATGAATCTGGCGTTGTCGCGGTTCATCTCGATGCAGTAGACCCTGGCGGCTCCACGCGAAGCGAATTCATAAGAAATGGCTCCGGTCCCTCCGAAGAGGTCGAGAACCTTGAGGTCTGCGAATTCATATTCGTTGTCGAGGACGTTGAACAGCCCCTCCTTGGCGAAGTCCGTCGTAGGGCGGGCTTCGTAGCCTTTAGGAGGGAGAATCGTCTTGCCCTTGAGCCTGCCTCCGATTATACGCATCTCTCTGTTAGTTTCTGAAAAATATCCGGCCTGTCCGTCAGAGGACTATGACCGACTTGAAATAGCGGTAGAGAGACATTTCCTGTCCTGGCTCCAGTTCGGTGAGCCAGCAGATGGTCGACACCTCGGGATTGATCTGCAGGGATTTTACCGCCAGGAAGATATAATATTCCGCAGTGGTGAAGTCGGGTGCTGTGAAGCTGTTGGCCAGAAGCAGAGACTTGCCCTGGGCTATGGCTATGCTCAGCCGGCCGTCGCGCAGGCTGCAGAGTATCTTGTTGTAGGCGGGGCAGTCGGGCAGCTTGTCGAGGATTCCTGCGATTTCAGGAGCGGAAACAGCACTGTCCCCGTCTACCGAATAGACGAGGACAGCATCATATTGTGGTATGTCAATGTGTCTTACCGCGCAATCCTCCCCAAGCCGTGCAATTCCTGCAAGTGCTTCGCGCTCCTTGTCGGGGTTGAAGAAATTGGTGGGGACGAGCGTGAACACTACTCCCAGTTACCTGCGTTGTTGTTAGGAGAAGTGATGGAACCAACCTGGAGCCCCTCGTACTTGTTCTGGTTCTTGCGGTCTGCATCGAGGTTGATGCGGAGCTGGTTGTCAAGACCCTTCAGCAGGGACTTGTAGGGCATCTTGGCCTCGAAGAGGGGAACGGGAACTCCTGAAACCCTCCTTACAGTAGCCTCCATGAGCACGGGCTCGCCGCCTGAGAAGGGAATCGTCTTGAGGGAGTCGATGTTGAAGTCGTCACGATTGTTGAACAGAGTGTCCTTCACTGCAACCTTGTTCTCGATGGAGAACACCAGATTCCTGTCGCCTGCGAGGTACATCTCATAGAGCTGCTCGTTGGTGATTCTGCGATGGGCCCTCTTGACCTGCTCGGTATGTGCAACTGCGGCCGAGTCGTCGTTGGAACCGATCTGGAGCACGATGGGCATCTCTCCGGTCTCATAGAAGAGCTTGAGGGAATCGACGGTGGAGGTGAACTTGCCGTTTACGGTCTTGTAGGCAACCTGAAGGTCTCGGATGTCCTTGAGCCTCTGGATGGCCACCTGCTCGCGGTAGTCCTTCTGCTTGTTGAAGTTCAAGGGAGCCATGATGCTTTTGTAGTTGGCGAACACCAGGTAAACGATGCCGATGAAGAGCACTACTTCAACGATAATCTTGACAGTCTTGTTCATTTTGTTATGGTTATTTTATTAGTATCATACAAGTCGTACAAAGTTAGGAAAACGATTTATCAAATGCAATATTATTATTAATTTTGCGACGTCAATCGCTTATATGGGTACTATGGACGGACTCAATCTTCAAGCTCTGAACCTCATGTTCGGGAAAGGCTCCCGGATAGGTCTGGCCGTCCATATACATCCCGACGGCGATGCGCTTGGCAGCTCGGTCGCGCTAATGCGCTACCTGCGCGATTTCCGTGGCAAGGAAGTGCTGCTGTTCCTTCCGGACGATTTTCCCGGCAACCTCGGGTTCATCGCGGGGGAGGAGCGCTATATAGTGGCTTCCGCCTCGCCCGAAGAGGCTTCCGCCAGGCTCGCGTCCTGCGACCTGCTGGTCTGCCTTGACCATAATTCTCCCGGGCGGACCGGAGTGCTGGAGGCTGCCCTGAGGTCATCTTCGGCCCCGAAGGTGCTCATTGACCATCATCTTGACCCCGAAGCGGACTTCTATGACCTCGTGTTCAGCGACACAGGAGTCTCTTCCACCTGCGAGCTGCTGTATGACATCCTTTCGGCCATGCCGGACATCTCCGCTGCCGGGAAGTTCCCGGTGGAGCTCGGAACCCCGCTGATGGCCGGGATGACGACCGATACGAACAATTTCGCCAATTCGGTGTTCCCCGGCACGTTCAGGATGGCATCCGCCCTGCTCGCCGCCGGCGTGGACAGGGACGGGATACTTTTCATGCTGTACAACCAGTACGGCGAGAACCGCTTCCGCGCCATGGGCTGCTTTCTCGGCGAAAAGCTGAAGCTGCTTCCCGGCGGCATCGCGTATGCGGTATTCTACCGGCGTGACGAGGAGAGGTTCGGTCTTGCCGACGGTGATACAGAAGGCTTCGTGAACATGCCGCTGGGCATCGCCGGAGTCCGTATGAGCATCTTCCTGAAAGAGGATGACGGATTCTTCAGGGTCTCTGTGCGTTCGACCGGAGATTGTCCGTCGTCCGAGTTCGCGAGGCGCTTCTTCCACGGAGGCGGGCATTTCCATGCCTCCGGCGGGCGGCTCCATTTCCCGGAGGACATAGCCTCTCCGTCTTTGGCGGAAACATATATCGAAACCTCGGCGGCACGATTCCTGCAAGATTGCGCCCCGTCAAAACAGTGAAGAAAGATGAACAGAATTGCGAAATATCCCATTATTGTAATGTTCGCGGCCATGTGTCTTGCAGGGTGCGCGAAGGCTCCCTCGTCTTTATCCGGAGCTTCATCGAAGGAGTACTTCGACGCCTGGGTGCAGGTGCATTATCCCGACGCCGAGCCCACGGCCCTCGGAGCATACCTGATTTCCGAGACCGAAGGTGACGGCGAGACCGTAGGGGATTACGAGGAAAGCCCCTTCCTGTTCGTGAACTATGTTATAAGCGGACTGGACGGCGAGGTGATCTCGAACACCCGCGAGGATATGGCGAAGCAGCTCGGGACCTACGAGAAGGCGAACTATTACGGCCCTGTGGTATGGAACCGCAGCTATGACGCGCTGTTCGCCGGCGTCGAGGAGGCCGTTTACGGCATGAAGGTCGGCGGCACCAAGAAGACCGTGATACCTTCATGGCTCTTCACTTCGCTGCGCTACGACAACCCCCAGGACTACATCGACAATGTGACGACAGGGGAGAACCGCATCTACGACTTCGAGATAACCGGCATCGTCAAGGACATCGACAAATGGGAGTCGGATTCGCTTGTCCGCTATCTTGCGCACAACTTCCCCGAAGTGGCGCCGGATGATACTCTCAAGGAGGGCTTCTATTATATCCGGACAGTGGAGCCTGCGGACACGGCGGCTTTCCCTGCGGACACCTCCGTCTATATCAATTATATCGGCCGCAGGCTTGACGGACAGGTCTTCGACACTAATATAAAGGATACCGCCAAGCTCTACGGACTCTACGACAGCTCCGCCAAATACGAGCCTGTGGAGATAGTGTGGGGTGAGGAGTATGAGGACCTGAGGATGAGATCCTCGTCGGACTCAAGTTCGGATGAGGGCTCGCAGATGATAGACGGCTTCTCCTATGCCCTATGGAACATGCGCAGCATGGAGAAGGGAACCGCCCTTTTCACGTCCGGGCTCGGCTACAGCTCGTCCGGCTCCGGATCCAAGCTGCCCGGCTATTGTCCGCTGCGCTTCGACATCGAGATGGTCGAGGTTGAGGAAGAAGATTAGTTAGTAAGTAGTAATTATATGTCTTATGTCAATTCCGCCGCTCCGACAGAGCTCGGAACGGAAAAAATCGGTAAACTCCTGAAGATGTATGCGGTCCCGGGCATCATAGCCCAGACCGCTGCTTCGTTGTATAATATGGTCGACAGCATCTATATCGGCCATATTCCCGGGGTGGGCGCGGACGCCATAAGCGGACTTGCCGTGACCTTCCCGCTGATGAACCTGTCGGCCGCGATGGGCACGCTCGTGGGCGTGGGCGGCATGACCCTGATATCCGTGCTTCTTGGCCAGAAGAACTATGATTCGGCCAAGAAGGTGCTCTCGAACGTGTTTGCGCTGAACCTGATTATAGGAATAGTGTTCTCTGTGATCACCCTGTCTTTCCTGGATCCGATACTCTATTTCTTCGGCGCCAGCGACAACACCATCTTCTATGCCAGGGAGTACATGCGCATCATCCTGTTCGGAAACGTGGTCACGCACCTGTATTTCGGATTCAACGGCCTGATACGTTCGTCCGGACATCCGAAGACTGCCATGGGACTGACCCTGTTCACGGTAATTTCGAACGCGATACTCGACCCCATCCTGATATTCGGCTTCGACATGGGCATCAAGGGCGCCGCGATAGCAACCGTGGCCTGCCAGCTCGCCGCCTTGCTCTACACTTTCAAGTTCTTCTCCGACAAGACAAGGCTGCTGCATTTCACGAAGCCTGTGCTCCAGATAGACAGCAGGATAGCCGGGCAGTGCTTCGCAATCGGCGTCGGCCCTTTCCTCATGAATGCGGCGTCCTCCATCATCGCGATGATGATCAACCAGCAGCTCGCGAAATACGGCAGCGACATGGCGATAGGCGCCTACGGTATAGTGAACCGCGTGACCACCTTCTTCATCATGATCTGCATGGGCTTCAACCAGGGTCTCCAGCCTATTGCGGGCTATAACTACGGAGCAAGGCTGTACCACAGGGTCAAGGAGGTGTTCATCATGACGGTCAAGTGGGAGGTTCTGGTTACCACTCTCTGCTTCCTCGTGTCGATGTTCATACCGAGGGTGGCCGTCGGGCTGTTCACCAATGATGCCGAAATGATAGACATGGCCTCGAAAGGATTGAGGGTGATGAACATCTGCGTGGCCGTGGTCGGCTTCAACATAGTGGCCGGCAATCTCTTCCAGTGTCTCGGAATGGTGCGCACCGCGATAGTGCTGTCGCTTTCGCGCCAGCTGCTCTGCCTGCTTCCGTTCCTGTATCTGCTGCCTCTCTGGTTCGGCATCAAGGGTGTATGGATAAGTTTCCCCGTCGCCGACCTCATCAGTACCGTGCTTGCGGCGATTTTCGTGATGCGCCTGATGCGCAAGTTCGACAGGCTGAAGGACGGAGACGATTCTTCAATACTCGGAAGTGCAATCAAATAATTGCTCGAAATATGGAAAACAGGATAATAATAAACATAGGCCGTCAGTTCGGCAGCGGCGGCAGGACCATAGCCAGCATGATAGGGGAGAAGCTCGGCATAGATGTCTATGACAGCGAGCTGGTGCTCAAGGCTGCTGAACGCAGCGGAGTGAAGCCGGAGTTTTTCAGGCACAACGACGAGAAGAAGCGTTTCTTCACTCTCGGCTATGCGCAGAACGCCATCAACGACGAGGGGCTGTTCAAGATTCAGAGCGACACCATACGCGGAATCGCGGAGAACGGCAGCGCCGTGTTCGTGGGACGCGCCGCCGACTATGTGTTGCGTGACATGAAGTGCCTCGACGTGTTCGTCTGTGCTCCGCTCGAATGGCGCAGGCAGCTGGTCGCCGAACGTTCGAAGCTCTCCTCCGAAGAGGCCGAGAAACTGATCCAGAAGAAGGACAAGGCCCGCGAGAGCTGGTACAACTTCTTCACCTTCGGCAACTGGGGCGTAGCTTCGAATTACGACCTCTGTCTCGATTCTTCCATCCTCGGCCTCGAGGGCTCTGCCGATTTCATCATCGAGTTTGCGCGCAGGGAAGGGTTGCTGTAGGCATTGCCGTATACCTGGCTCCATCCGGCAAGTCCGTTCAGTCGGATTGCAAGGCTGCCGGTCGCAGTGGATTTGCAATCCGCTGACATCCGCCGCGACGGAGCTCGCCCGACGGCAGTAGACCCCGTCGCACAACCCTATACTGCCGTCAGAACGACTTTCTTGGTGGCGAGGGTGACCCAAAAGGTTTAATATCTCTTTGAGAATCGAATATTTGGAAGAGGATCTGAGGTTGACCTCACGGAAAAACGATGAAAAAGGGGATGACTTTTACTTTTGAGTCACCCCCTGCTCTCTTCATTCGGAGGAGTAAGGCCGACTCCGCCGCAGCCGATTTGCAATTACCGGCAACAACGGCAGTAGAACTTTCTCTGGACAGGTGCAGCAGTCAGCTGCACGTGGTGATATATGGCGGGAAATCAAGGGCGTGGCAGTGGCATCGATAAGTCTGAAAATATGGTTGTGCAGGGTTAATTTGCAATCGGTTGGTTGTCAATGAGTTCTAATTCGTAATTGCCCGGCCTTGCACTTTCTGAAGACGAAGGCTGGGCACGTGACTTGCCGGAAATAGCCTCCAAGAGCCCTGCAACGCCGTTTTCGGAATTCCGGCTGCACAGGCATAATTTTATTGCTGCCCACTCCGGTGAAATCCTAAGTTGAACCGGATTTGCAATTCATCGGCATCACGGGTGGCAGTTCTGTGCCGGAGTGTGGCCCCCGACGTTCTTGATAGACCCTTTTCGGTTACATCAGTCGCAGCCGGCAGCCTGGAAAGATGCTCGGCGCCATTCCGGTGTGACCGATGAATATCAACTTTACGTTACTGCAGAACACTTGATTCCGGACCACTTGCCCGGCGTGCGCACAAAGTTTCAGCAGGAGTCTGGTCTACTGAACTCGGTAGACCAGACTCCTGCTGAAACTCCATCTGTTCACGCATAAGGTCGCTCCTTGAGTCAAGTGTTTCACGAGCCGTCCGTGAGAAGCAGTTTGTTTATTTCGTGCAGCTTCTCATTCCGGATTCTGTGATTGTTTCTTTTTCATTGAGCATGATGACACGATTGCTGGATTTTGGAGCCTCTGAAAGTCCAGTTATAGACTTTGTGGCTTCTTGTGTTGCTCTGACTGGCGCATTGTTCTTGGCCTTGTACCAAGGTTGTTTTATTACTACAGGGCTTGGTAGGGGCTCTATACCGCTCGAGATGCTCGTTATGATTGATTTTCCAGTTGTGGCGTTCAGATTGACGGCATCGTAGTCAACAAAATCTTCGTAGTCGTATGTCCAGGATTCTCCGTAAGCCAGTTTGTGGATGCGATAATATATCGCTTCCCGGCTTGGAGCATTGAAGCCGCCTATATTATATCGCATTATGCTGTTTTCGCTGGGTCTGTAGACGCCGGTCCAGTATGTCAGGCCGCCTTCAAATACCCCTAAACCCTCATCTACATAGCGGGAGTCGGACAGGAACATATTCCACTTGACCGATTTCGGGTCATTGGTGAAATCGACGTTTCTCCACCAACCGTACTGCTCTTCATTTTCGTATCCACTTCTGACATAGTCCGGGATTCCGTGCATCTCTTCGTAGCCGTATTCATCTGCCAGTTTCGCAAAGCCATGTCCTCCGGCTTCATGATGCAGCACTTCCTCGAAGGCCTTTTCGTCTGCTCCTGTAGGGATATATGCTATTGAAGCCCCGTTGCCATAGTTTCCGGACGTAGGGTAATACATATAGCATGTACCTGCATACTTGTCGCTGTTCATGATGACAAGGACTAGAACTTCATTCATCCGTTCGGCCGGGACGGCTTTCTGCGCATATTCGAATACTGCCTGGTCGTTGCCTTGAATCGCTGTTCCGCTTCCGAAATATCCCGAGAATGCTGTTTCGGTTCCTAATGCAAATTCTTCATTCTTGGATACTGCGGTTACTGAATAGACATTGAACAAGTCCCTGAAAGTCTTGTAAGGTTCTACCGAAAAGAATCTTTCGGCGGCGGAGGCCATTATCGAATCATAGGTTCCGTCAGCGATAAGTCGGTCGCTATAGCCGTCGCCCATTATGACGATATCTATTCCATTGCCCTTTGAGGTTGTCTGAAGCGTGCGTACTTTTCCATCGGCGCTGTAATCGGAAGATTCATAGAAGTCAGTATCTCCCACAAATTTGAAATCGGACCATTCATCCTTGGAATATAGAAAAGACTGGCCGGGAGACACATATATGGTTTGCAGGTCTGGACTGCCATAGCAATAAAGTTCTTCAAGAGCGTGGTTGTTGCTCACATCAAGGGATGTCAGCAAGCTGTATTCGATGAAAAGACGTTTGAGGGCTGAGTTCTTTGTGACGTCAATCTGTTTTATGTCAAGCAGTGTCGCAAACAGGTGCTCAAGATTCAAATTGTAGGACAGATCAATGTCCGTTATTGTGTTCACGGGAATGCTGCCGTCGGAAGCTTTTCGGTAATTTCCGAAATGAATGAAATTTAGATTATGAAGTTGTGAGATATTAATCTGGCTGATGATATTGTTTTGGAAACCAAGATTATATATCTCGGGGTTGTGTGATAAGTCTATTTCCGAAATATTATTGAAAGCGAAGTCAAGGTCATATAGTTTTGGGTTATTTGAAACATCAAGAGTGTGCAGCTTATTTATGCCACAAAATAATGAACTCAACTCCGGATTGTTGGACACATCCAGTCTGTTCAGTTTATTCCCTTGGACGTTAAGGGTCTGCAATTTTTTATTCTTAGAGACATCGATGCTCGAGATGCCTAATCCTGTATTGATGCTCAGTGAAATTAGTTCCGGCATGTTGGAGACATCAATACTTTCCAATGAGGTCGAAGTAAGGCTCAGATATTTTATTTTATTCGTTTCCGGGAAAGTTATTGTGTTGAGGTCAAGGTTAAAAGAAACGTCAATATATTCCAACAAGCTATTGTTTGACAAGTCGAGACTATTGATCATGTTTCCGGAGCAGTCAAGATATGTCAGATTGAGATTCTTGGATAAGTCAAGACTGGCAATCTGTCCTGTAACTCTGGACCCGTTTAGCTGATAGCCGGAATCCCTCCAGTATCCTGAATCAATGACGCCCCCGTCTCCTACTCCTGTTACATTACATCCGTCGTTCCTCGGTACAGCTTTCAGATAGTCGAGATTTATAAAAATTTCAATACCCTGCAGGGAACTGATATTGTCGGAATAGACTGATATCTGGGTGACTTCCCATGCTTCGTCGTATGAAATCTCTCCATCGCCGTCCAAATCGAAGTTATCCGTGAGGTATTGCTTGAATGCCACATCCGGTATTTCTGCTTTCAGGTTGCTTCCCTGCCGTACGACAACGGTCGAATGCGTGGTGCCGAGTTCATCTTTAAATTCTATGCTTGTGAACCTCGGCATGCCGTCATTCGCAGTAATGGCAAAGGATACAGTTTCATTCCTCCATGTGGATTTGGTGTCTATGCGGGAAATCCAGTCGATATTCTCAGGGATGTCTATTGTGTAATTGATATTTGCTGTCAGAGCAATATCAAGTGTCCCACCCTCGGCAGGTACCGTATAGGAAATGTCTGTGGTTATTATCGTACCCCGGAAGCAGTTGATGATGGCCATTACAGTTCGAAATGTCCCGTCGTAGGTAAATACCAGAATCTCGCTGTCTGTGATTTGTTCCGGGGCTGTAATGTAGATAGTTCCTTCAGATGGACTGTTTTGTGCGACAACAGCTTCCCAACCATCCTGGGCAATTGCGCGGACAATGGTGTATGGCGTTGCCCCGGTGATTGTATACGATATTTGAGATGTTCCGCCACCATTTGATATAACGATGTCTGTTGCGCTGAAACTTATGCCGAATTCGGAGCTGTCTATTTTAGGTAGGGTTATTACACTTCCATCCGTCAGATAAAAGTATACATTGTTATCATCTTCAGATACATCTGCGAATATTCCGTCTTGTCCGGTCGCCTGTCCGATGTCGGTCCACGTGGTGCCATTGTCCATTGATAGAAGCCATCGTCCATTCTCGATTCTCAATAGAGGCGTTATTCCGTCCTTGCCGTCTTCTCCATTTTCACCATCTGTCCCGGCGGCTTTTACTTTCTTGCCGTCGACGATAAGCCATTCACCGTTGACCGTCCAATAGTATTCCCCATCGATATCTTGACGTACCCCGATTATTGGTGTAACGCTATCTTCTCCATCTTTGCCGTGATAGATGGTGATGGTTTCTCCATTGTCGAATGTAATTATGTACCCTTTCTCGACACCGTCTTCTATCAACGGCGATACATCGGTTATGAAGTTGTTGTTTTGCAGCGCGGATACAATGGCCTGCAACGAAGTTATGTCGGCATTCATTCGGCTGCAAAGTTCTTCAATAGTTGTCACCCGGTTTTCCAGGTCGTTGACTTTTTCCTCCAGATTGTCCAGTTTGGCGCACCCGAAGCAAGATAAAAGGACCAAGATAAAAGATGCTATACGCGTTGCTGTGTTATTCATGGTGATAGTTTTTATATGTTATTTTTGGGTAGAATGTCGGACTGGTTGTCTATGAAGAAGCAATATCCCGATTCCGAGCCTTTATGACAAAGGGAGAATCCAAGGTATTCGGTATTGTCGGCAATGTTGAAATATTTATTCTTGTATAATTTGCGACGTATGCTGACAACTGTCGCATTATCTGTCTTGGCATAGATTTCGACAAAGAATCTAATCGGCCAGTCAGACTCGTTGGCGAGCTTGAACAAGTCCTTACCGTGGCTGAATTCCCCATCGTTCCTTGCCTTGAACTCGATAATGCATGCGGGCTTTCCGTTGTGGTCAAATATCGTAAGATCAATATTGCCTTTGCGCCCGGAGCCGCAAATGAGTTTGTCGACAGGCTTTCCGTCTTTGCTGAACTTATATGGTCTCTCGGTAGGAGTCTCCACTGAATATGTGTAGCCTTTATCTGCTAATTCCTTGTCGGCGAGGAAAACCTCTATGAATGCCATTTTGAGCTCCTGCTCGCTGATTCTGCCGGAATTGCCCGCTTTGGGAATATGTACACGCGCAGGAACACATCCTTCAATTTTTACCGATGAGAAAGAGCAGTAGAGATTCAGGCATGCCTGTCTGAAGATGGAAACAATTTTTTCCTTGAACTGGTTATTGTCCATAGTGTCACCTGTTGCCCTCCAGGCTCCGAGAGGTCATTAAACAAAGAAAAAGTGTGAAGCCTGCTCGTCTATCTGTCAGGAGGCTGTGGTAGAGCCTTGAAGAAGATAGGACGATACAGTACTCCACACTAGAATAGATATGAGGAACTGGAAGAGTCTGTGACCTTCCACCGCATAGTCTATGCAAGAATGAGTGCTGTCCGTTGTCCTTTCTTCATTTGAAACTACCACATTTCCTGACAAGGACTGAACGAAAACACTTTCGTCTATATGTCTGTTGATTAGCTCAACAGGCCAAATATACGCTATATTTTCGATTCTACGGACAGCACTCAAGTGCTGGAAATAGAATTATGTACAATGCAATACCGGACGGCCCCTAGCGCTACACCGAGAAATTGTGATAGTGCGGGCCGAAGCGGGCGAAGGCTTCGCGGTCGAGCGCCTCGCGGTCGTCGGGGTGGGCGATGCTGATGAGCAGCTTGGCCCTTTCCTGCAGGCTCCTGCCGTAGAGGTCCACAGCCCCGTATTCGGTCACGACCCAGTGCGCGTCCGCGCGCGGGGTCACGACTCCTGCGCCGGCGTTGAGCTCGGCCACTATCTTGTTCTTGCCGTTCTTGGTGCGGGAGGCGAAGGCGGTGATGCTCTTGCCGCCCTCCGACATTGATGCTCCGCGCACGAATTCCAGCTGTCCGCCGGTGCCGCTGAAGATGCGCGTGCCTATCGAGTCGGCGCAGATCTGCCCCGTGAGGTCCACCTCGGTGGCGGAATTGATGGCTTTCATGTGGGGGTTCTGCGCTATCACGAAGGGGTTGTTGGTGTATTTGATGTCCCTCATGTTTACGGCCGGGTTGTGGTCGATGAAGGAGTAGACGTCCTGCGAACCGAGCAGGAAGGAGGCCACGACCTTGCCGGTATCGAGCTTCTTGCGGCTTCCGTCGATGACTCCGCTCTTTATCAGCTTCAGCAGCCCGTCAGCGAACATCTCGGTATGCAGTCCGAGGTGCCTGTGATCCGAGAGCTGGGCCGCCAGGGCGTTCGGGAGCGCGCCTATGCCCATCTGGATGCAGTCGCCGTCCTCCACGAGCGCGGCGCAGTTCTTACCTATCAGAATCTCGGTCGGAGTGGGTTCCGCGAAGGCTGCGGTCACGAGCGGGGTGTCGTCCCTTACAAGATAGTCGAACTGGCCGAGGTCCAGCAGATCGCCGTAGGCGAACGGCACGTTGGGGTTCATGACGCCGATTACGAGTTCCGCCGATTCCACGGCGGCCACCGAGCAGTCGACCGAGGTGCCGAGGCTGACCTTGCCGTTCTCGTCGGGAAGGGATACGTTGACCAATGCGGCTCCGAGCCTGATGTGTCCGTCGCGGTAGAGCTTCTGGCTCTCGCCGAGGTGCACCGGCAGGTAGTCGGCGTAGCCTCCGTTGACGTTTTTCCTGACGTTGGGGCCCACGAAGAAGCCCTGTTCGAAGAAGATTCCTTCGTATGCGGGGTCGCTGTAGGGCGCAGGGCCTTCGGTATGGAAATGATGGAAACGGAGGTCTGTCACGTCTCCGGCGTCGGCCCTGCGGCAGAGCGCCCGGATCAGGCAGTGCGGAACGCTGGCGACGCTGCTTAGGTGGACATGGCAATGCGACGGAATGTGGCTCACGGCCTCGTCGGCTGAGACATATTTCGGAGTTTTCATCGGGCGTAAAATTTCTTTAATTTTGCACCCGGCAAAGATAATAAAATAAACACGTAACGAAGTAATAGAAAGCGGAGAAGTTCAGAAAATAGGTTGAGAATGTGGCTATTACGCCATATTTCTCTCTTAATAAAAGGCTGAAGGAATCCGTAATATAGAGTAATGATGCAAATGTTCAGTTACTACATCATTACCGAGTGATACAGTCAAAACGTGTTGCTAAGTGGCTATATTTCTGCAATTTGCATTATTTGTCATAACTGTCTGTAACTCACTATGAATTAATTTTGTAACCATAAAAAAGTGAGTTATGCGAAGTACCTTTAAAGTATTATTTTACGTAAAGAAAGGTAGCGAGAAGCCTAATGGCAACCTGCCTTTGATGTGCCGCCTTACGGTGGACGGAGAAATCAAGCAGTTCAGCTGCAAGATGGATGTGCCTTTGCGTCTGTGGGACGTGAAAAACAACAGAGCCTCGGGCAAGAGCATCGAAGCACAGAAAATCAACATTGCCGTTGATAAAATCCGGGTGGAAGTAAACCGCCGTTATCAAGAGCTGATGCAGACTAATGGGTATGTCACTGCCGCCAAGTTAAAAGATGCCTATCTCGGTATCGGTGTCAAGCAGGAGACTTTATTGAAACTTTTTGACCAGCACAACAGCGAGTTTGCCAAGAAAGTAGGATACAGCAGGGCAAAAGGAACATTCCAGCGTTATGTGACCGTCTGCAAACATATCCGTGAGTTCCTGCCTCATACCTACAAACGTGAGGATATTTCTCTGAAAGAGTTGAACCTCTCTTTCATTAACGACTTTGAGTATTTCCTGCGCACTGAAAAGAAATGCCGTACCAATACTATATGGGGCTACATGATTGTGCTGAAACACATCGTTTCCATAGCGCGGAATGACGGACGTCTGCCTTTCAATCCCTTTGCTGGGTATATCAACTCTCCCGAAAGTGTGGACAGAGGATATGTCACGAAAGAGGAAATACACACAATGATGGACACCGAGATGCCCGACAAGACACATGAACTTGTCAGGGACTTGTTCCTGTTTTCCACCTTCACTGGCTTGTCTTATTCCGATGTCAAGAACCTGACCAATGACAATTTGCAGACATTCTTTGACGGAAACATTTGGATTATCACCCGAAGAAAGAAGACCAACACGGAATCCAATATCCGTCTGTTAGATGTACCCAGACGTATCATAGAGAAGTACAAAGGCATGACAAAAGACAACAAGGTATTCCCTATGCCGAGCAATACGACTTGCAACAAGAAGTTGAAAACCATTGCCAAATTGTGCGGTATAAAAGCCCATCTGACCTATCATGTTGCAAGACATTCAGCGGCGACCACCATTTTATTATCCAACGGAGTACCGATTGAAACCGTAAGCAGACTGTTGGGGCACACCAACATAAAGACGACCCAAATCTACGCAAAGATAACCGCCCAAAAGATAAGTCAGGACATGGAACAACTCTCTGAAAAATTGGGAGATATGGAGAAAAGCATTTGTAGGTCGATATGAAAATTACGGACCGTCAGTCGCCTGTTTCCTTGCTCGTCCATTAAGTTAGTAAAGACTTTATTGAAAGGGAAAAGGTCAGGCGGCTGTGCCGTTTCGGGCAGAATCTTCCTCTTCCAGAGCGTATTCAGCCCGAAAACCTTTTCCCTTTCACGTCTGTACAATGGACACTGACGGCTACGGAAACAAACGACTGACGGAAAAGAATCGTCAAAGACAAAACTATTGAATAGGCATATATGTCTATCATTATTTGTTTATAGAATTTCATTCAAAACCGAGGGAGGTGTTTTTATAGGACACAATAAAATGGTGGCAAACGGGAAACTGCACTCCCTCCAGAAAATAATCTTTTTCTTTTGGCGGTATTTTTGGAACACCGTTTTCGCCTTGTCGGAATGTCGTGCTTTACCGATAGGCAAGGTGCTACTCATTCCTACAATTTATTGACCGTTTTTTTCTTGACGGCTTAGAGACCAACCGACCATGATGCTAACCAATAATTGGGCAAACCAACCAACCGACCGTTATTTGTTGGTAGCAACAAATAATATGACCAATCTCAAACAAGCATCTTATCAAAGACAATTCTCCTATTTTTAATCGTGATTTCCATGCTTAATTTTTATGTTCAAGCGAACATCGCAAGTTGTGTTTTGGGCTGCCCGAAATGTTTTCGGTGCCCCAAAACTACTTGTTGGAATCTTCTCCTCCAAAGTCGGAAAACATATGCGTACAGAAAAGTAAAGTACTTCTATTATAAAACAAAATTAATTCACTATCTTTGCCTTAAATTCAATTTAATGATTGATATGGAAGATATAAATAGGCTCAAATTGGTTCTTGTCGAGAAAAAGAAAACTGGCAAATGGTTGGCTGAACAATTGAAAAAAGATCCTTCGACAGTGTCAAAATGGTGTACCAATGTTTCACAGCCTGACTTGGCTACTCTTTCAAGAATAGCCGAATTATTAGATATTGACAGGAGGGAACTTATTAATAAAAGCAAGTGAACTCGTTCCTTTGAGGAAATAAGTACAATAACATAGAAGTATATAAATGACAAGCATACAACAAAGAGATCAATTGCAGTCTCAGATTTGGAAAATAGCCAACGAAGTGCGTGGGGCTGTCGATGGATGGGACTTCAAGCAGTTTGTTTTGGGAACATTGTTCTACCGCTTCATCAGTGAAAACTTTACAGATTACATAGAAGGTGGAGACGATAGTATTGACTATGCTTCTTTACCGGACAGTATAATAACTCCAGAGATAAAGGAGGATGCGGTCAAGACGAAAGGATATTTTATATATCCGAGCCAGCTTTTTGCCAACGTGATAAAGACTGCCAACACCAATCCCAATCTTAATACGGATTTGAAGGCTATATTTGATTCTATCGAAAGCTCTGCGAACGGTTATGCATCCGAAAAGAATATCAAAGGATTGTTTGCCGATTTTGACACAACAAGCACCCGGCTCGGCAATACTGTTGAAAACAAGAACAGCCGTTTGGCTGCTGTTTTAAAAGGTGTGGCAGGATTGAATTTTGGAAGTTTTGAAGAGCATGAGATAGACCTTTTCGGCGACGCATACGAATTTCTGATTAATAACTATGCAGCCAATGCAGGAAAATCGGGCGGAGAGTTTTTCACTCCGCAGAATGTTTCAAAACTCATTTCACGGCTTGCCATGCATAAGCAGACGACAGTCAATAAGATATATGATCCTGCTGCCGGCTCTGGTTCTTTGCTACTTCAAGCAAAGAAACAGTTTGAAGACCACATCATTGAAGATGGCTTCTTCGGTCAGGAAATAAACCATACAACTTATAATCTGGCTCGTATGAATATGTTCCTGCACAATATCAATTATGATAAGTTCAACATTGCACTTGGAGATACACTTATCAATCCACAGTTTGGAGACAAAAAGCCTTTTGATGCCATCGTTTCCAACCCACCTTATTCAGTAAACTGGATTGGTTCGGATGATCCGACACTTATCAATGATGATCGCTTTGCTCCAGCTGGGGTACTTGCACCCAAATCGAAAGCGGATTTTGCTTTCGTCCTGCACTCTTTGAGTTATCTGTCAAGCAAAGGACGGGCTGCCATTGTCTGTTTCCCGGGCATATTCTACAGAGGTGGCGCAGAGCAGAAGATCCGGAAATATTTGGTGGACGGCAACTATGTGGAAACCATTATCTCATTGCCATCCAATTTATTCTATGGCACTCCGATAGCGGTTAATATTTTGGTTCTGTCAAAGCATAAGTCCGATACTAAAATCCAGTTTATTGATGCAAGCGGAGAAAGTTTCTTCACGAAAGAAACCAACAACAATGTACTCGAAGATAGGCATATAGACAAGATTATAGAAATCTTCGATAAAAAGGAAGATGTTGACTATATTGCAAAATCGGTTGATTATAAAACCATTACTGAAAATGATTATAATTTGTCGGTAAGCAGTTATATTGAGATGGAAGACACCCGTCCGAAGACTGATATTAAGGAACTGAACGAGCGAATCCGCCGGATTGTGGCGCGGGAAAACGAACTACGTGCGGAGATAGACAAAATAGTAGCTGAATTAGAGGATGATGAATTATGAGTAAGCTAAAAGAATTGATACAGAATCTTTGTCCGGATGGGGTAGAATATAAGAAGTTAGGAGAATTATTGGACTATGAACAACCTACAAAATATATAGTAGAAAGTACTGAATATGACAACTCTTATGATATACCTGTACTAACTGCTGGACAAACTTTTGTATTGGGCTATACAAATGAGAAATTTGGAGTATATAGAGCAAGTCAAGAAAATCCAACTATCATATTTGATGATTTTACAACATCCTTTCATTGGGTAGACTTTGAATTTAAAATTAAAAGTTCTGCAATGAAGATGTTAAGACCGAAAGGAACTTTTGATGGTTCTTTCAAATATGTTTATTATGCAATGAAATGCATCAAATATGAAGCAATAGATCATACTCGTCATTGGATATCAAAATACTCCCAATTTGAAATTCCTTTCCCCCCTCCTGAGGTGCAGAAGGAAATAGTTAACATTCTTGATGATTTTACAAATCTTGCAGCGGAGCTGCAAGCGGAGCTGCAAGCGAGGAAGGAGCAGTATGAATATTACCGGAATAAATTGTTAACATTTGATAAAATAGGGGGGGTACGCAAAGCGTAACTTGGATGAAAATGAGTGAGATAGGTACATTTATAAGAGGCAAACGATTTGTAAGGACAGACATTGTTAGTGATGGTGTTCCTTGCATTCATTATGGTGATATGTACACATATTACGGACTATATACAACTCAAAGTAAAGGGAGACTTAGAAGTGAGCTTGCCTCAAAAATGAGATATGCTCAAAAAAATGATGTAGTAATTGTTGCCGCAGGTGAAAATAAAGAAGACATTGGCATTGGGTTAGCTTGGATTGGAGATGAGCCTGCAGCGGTACATGATGCTTGTTTCATATTTAGGAGTGATTTGTATCCTCAATATGTTTCGCACTATTTGCGCTCAGATTATTATCATAAGCAAATAGTTAAGTATGTTTCTGAAGGAAAGATATGTTCTATATCAGCAAAAGGTTTAGGTAATACCATTATTCCAGTTCCCCCTTATGAAGAACAAGTAAGAATAGCTACACTACTTAATAATTTTGATGCATTGGTGGGTGACCTTACCGAAGGTCTTCCAGCAGAAATGGCCGCAGTGCAGGAACAATACGAATATTATAGAAACAAATTACTATCATTTTCAAGAATCCAAATAAGCGCATAATATGGGACAAACATTAACTGAAATAGCACAGATTCTTCGTGATACCGATAAAAAAGCACAGTTAATCTATGCCTTTAACGGTGTGGGTAAGACTCGTCTGTCCCGTGCGTTCAAGGAGTTGGTTTCTCCAAAGGATCAAGATAACGAATCGGAGGAACACAAAATAAAGGTTTTGTATTATAATGCATTCACGGAGGATTTGTTCTATTGGGATAATGACTTGGATGCAGACTCTGACAGGAAACTCAAAATACAGCCAAATGGTTTTACCAATTGGGTTCTCAGAGATCAGGGACAGGAAAGAAATATAGTAACTTATTTTCAGCATTACACTAGCAATAAATTAACGCCCCGTTTCAATGAAGAATATAACGAGATCACGTTTTCCATTGAAGGAGGAAATGCCGGAATAATAAACAACATCAAGATTTCAAGAGGCGAAGAGAGTTGCCTTATTTGGTGTGTGTTTTACAGTTTACTTACTTTGGTTGTAGATACATTAAATGAGCCAGAGCCGGCAAATCGTGATACTAACCAGTTTGATGAATTAGAATACGTGTTTATCGACGACCCGGTAAGTTCGTTAGATGAGAATCACTTAATAGAATTAGCCGTAAATATTGCAGAATTAATAAGGAAAAGTGAGTCAGAAGTAAAGTTTATAATTACGACACATAATCCATTGTTTTATAATGTGCTGTATAATGAATTAAATAATGCAGACCAAGAAACTAAAGATAAAACAAAGAAATCGCTTAAAAAGTATTTAGAGAAATTAGATGATGGGACCTTCGTGCTTCATGATTCTAATGACTCTCCATTCTCCTATCATCTCTTTCTTTTGTCAGAACTAGAAAAAGCGATACAAACTGGCAATATAAAGAAATATCACTATAATTTTTTGCGTCAAATATTGGAGAAGACCTCTACATTTCTTGGATATAAAAAATGGAGAGAATTATTGACTTTGTTACCGGATGATGCGCATGAAGCATATTACAATCGTATAATAAACTTATGTAGCCACGGTAAACATTCTGGTGAAGAAACTTCTATGTTAGATGATAACGACAAGAGAGTAATAGGCTATCTTGTACGAGAGATAAAAAATATCTATCATTTTAAAAACGAATAATCGTAATAATGGCACAATATAATACCATAGCAGAATCGAACAACTTCATCGTACTTGACGACTATACCAAGTATAATGAACTTCATGAACCTTCGGTGGCTTATCAGTCGGAAGCAAGCCTTGAACACGAATTTGTCCAAGATTTAGTGAATCAGGGCTATGAATATTGCCCGGATATATCAACTCCCGATGCATTGCTGGCCAATGCCCGTATGCAAATTCAGGAACTCAATGATGTGGAGTTCTCCGACAAAGAATGGCTACGATTTGTGGAAGAATATCTGGACAAGTCGGGAGACACCCTGATAGACAAGACCCGCAAGATTCACGATAACCACATTTATGATTTTGTTTTTGATGATGGACATATTAAAAACATCTATATTGCAGACAAACAAAACATTGCCCATAACAAGGTGCAAGTAATCAACCAGTTTGAGCAAACCGGAACACAAGCCAACCGTTATGATGTTACTATTCTGGTCAATGGTTTGCCATTGGTACATGTTGAATTAAAAAAACGAGGTGTTGCCATCCGTGAAGCATTCAATCAGGTTCACCGTTATTCCAAAGAAAGTTTCAATAGTGACAATTCACTTTTCAAGTATATTCAAGTGTTTGTCATTTCAAATGGTACGGACAGCCGTTATTTTGCCAATACGGTTGAGCGCAACAAAAACAGCTTTGACTTTACCATGAACTGGGCAAATGCGAAGAATACCGTGATAAAGGATCTCAAAGACTTTACGGAGACTTTTTTCCAAAAGAACACTTTGCTCAATGTCATTTTCTCCTATTCTGTATTTGACACCAACAACACTTTGCTTGTAATGCGCCCGTATCAGATTGCTGCGACAGAGCGTATATTATGGAAAATCAGAAGCGCATACCAAGCAAAAAAATGGTCTACAACCGAAGGTGGCGGATATGTATGGCATACCACAGGCTCGGGGAAAACGCTTACCAGTTTCAAGGCTGCACGGTTGGCGACCCAACTGGACTTTATCGACAAAGTCTTCTTTGTCGTTGACCGCAAGGATCTTGACTATCAGACAATGAAAGAGTATCAGCGGTTCTCTCCGGATAGTGTCAACGGGTCTGAAAGCACGGCCGGCCTGAAACGGAATATAGAGAAGGATGACAACAGGATTATCGTTACAACAATTCAGAAACTGAATAATTTGATGAAAAGTGAAGACAATTTGCCTGTTTATCAGAAGCAGGTTGTTTTCATTTTTGATGAGTGCCATCGCTCCCAATTCGGAGAAGCGCAAAAACAATTAAGGAAAAAGTTCAAAAAGTATTATCAGTTTGGTTTTACAGGAACCCCCATATTCCCGGAAAATGCTTATGGTTCGGAAACAACGGCGAGCGTGTTCGGCAGGGAATTGCATTCATACGTGATAACGGATGCCATCCGTGATGAAAAAGTATTGAAATTCAAGGTTGACTATAACAATGTAAGACCCCGTTTCAGGAATATAGAAACAGAACTTGACGAGCAGAAGTTAAGTGCCGCAGAAAACAAACTGGCCTTGCTTCATCCCGCCCGCATAAATGAGATTTCGCAATATATTCTGCACAACTTCAGAATCAAGACCCATCGAAACCAAAGTGACAGCAAAGGCTTCAATGCCATGTTTGCTGTCAGTAGTGTGGACGCAGCCAAATGCTACTATGAAGAATTGAACCGATTGCAGAAAGATTCGGAAAAGCCTTTGAAAATAGCTACCATATTTTCTTTCGCCGCCAACGAAGAGCAAAGCGCAATAGGTGAAATACCTGATGAGAACTTCGAGCCGTCGGCAATGGACCTAAGTGCAAAAGAATTTCTGGCAAAAGCCATTGACGATTATAATACTCTGTTTGGAACAAGTTATGGCATTGACGGGAAAGAGTTTCAAAACTATTACAGAGACCTTGCCAAAAGAGTAAAAAATAAAGAGGTGGATCTTATAATCGTTGTAGGCATGTTCCTGACCGGATTTGATGCCCCGACTTTGAATACGCTGTTTGTAGACAAGAACTTGCGCTATCACGGATTGATACAGGCATTTTCCCGTACCAACCGAATTTATGATGCGACTAAGACATTTGGCAATATTGTGACTTTCAGAGACCTCGAAAAACATACGATTGATGCCATAAAATTATTCGGCGATGATAATACTGCAAATGTAGTGCTCGAAAAAAGCTACAGGGAATATTTGGAAGGCTTTAAAGACATTGCATCTGGTGAGGCTCGGAGAGGATATATTGAAATTGTAAAAGAACTGGCTGATAAATTTCCTGATACAGACAAAATCGTTACAGAACAGGGTAAAAAGGAATTTGTCAGACTGTTTGGTGAGTATCTGCGGGTGGAAAACGTATTGCAGAATTTTGATGAGTTTACGGCACTCAAAGCCTTTCAGACAATAGACACGGATAATCCGGATGCAATCGAAACATTTAAAAACAATTATTTTGTCACCGATGACGATATTGCAAAAATGCAGAAATTGCAAATGCCGTCTGATAGGATCATTCAGAATTACAAATCGACTTATAACGATATACGGGATTGGTTAAGACGGGAAAAAGAGGGAAAGAAGCCGGAAAAATCAAGGATAGACTGGGATGATGTCATTTTCGAAATAGACTTGCTTAAATCGCAGGAGATAAACCTTGATTATATTCTTGAGCTGATTTTCGAAAATAACAAAAAGATGGCGGACAAATCTTCATTGATAGAAGAAATCCGCAGGGTTATCCGGTCAAGTGTTGGCAACAGAGCCAAAGAAAGCCTGATAGTTGATTTTATCAATGATGCTAATCTCGATGCCATTTCTGATAGGACTGAAATTATAAAAGCATTCTTTGAGTATGCGCAAACGAAGCAAAAGAAGGAAGCATCGGATTTGATAACAAGTGAAAATCTGAATGAAAGGGAAGCCAAGCATTATCTGGAAGTTTCTTTAAGACGTGAATACGCCAGTGAGAATGGAACAGACTTTAATAACATCCTGCCAAAAATGAGTCCGCTAAACCCCTTATACCTGACTAAAAAACATAAGGTATTTGAAAAGATCGCCGCTTTTGTCGAAAAGTTTAAAGGTGTTGGTGGGCAACTATAATTTTTATTGATATGACAAATGCTTCTGTTTTAAATTGGAATACAATTGAACTTCATTATTGGTTTAATGATGAAAGTCATACCATGAATGCAATTGTACTCAACAAATGCGAATATGAATTTTTAGGTATTGCAAAAGAAATAGCGCAAACATTAAAAGTTGATCTTGAAATTGAGACAGAGCCGCTTGGTGAAGGTGGTTTACGTAGTTGGTTCAAATTCAAAGCAAAAAATAAGGATGCGATTAAAGTAGGTGTTATTCTATATATCATTACGAATCTTTTAGGCACACCTCTGACAACAGCTATTGATGAGTTGACTCGTATGGCTATTCAATCTGTATTTGAACGTGAAGAAATTAGACAATTGAAAGAACAAAAGAAAATAGCAGAGTTAAAACTGGATATAGCAAGAATAGAAGCAGAAACAGAACAATTAAGCAGAAATATTGATGAAAATAAGGTTAAGAAAAAACGTTCCAACTATTATGAACATATAAGTTCTTATGATAAGATTACAAAGGTATCGGTTAGTATTATTGATAGTGCAAAGAGGTGTGTTTATTGGAAGAAAGAGATAATGAAATCTGATTTTCCTAATTATATTATGACCTCTGATGAACTTGAACCCGAAAACGATGAAAATGCTGTAATTGAAATAATTTCTCCTGTATTGAAAAAAGGGAAGTATAAATGGTCTGGAATTTATCATGATGAGGTAATCCAGTTTACCATGAAATCCAATGAATTTAAAACACTGGTTCAAACGGGACAAATACTTTTTAAGAATGGTTCTTCAATAAACTGTCATTTAATCACTCGTAAGAAAATTAATGCTGAAGGCGAAGTTAAAATAACTGGATACGAAGTCGTTCTTGTGAATTATTATTTTGAAAATGACAAACCTATAGAAACGCCTGAAGGGAGACGAAATCGACAAATTAAAGAAGCAGAAAAAATGCAATTGACATTATTTGATTATGATAACGATTGAAGATATAAAGAAATTGATAGCCAAGGATGAAACTCGGACTTTGGAATTAAAGAAAACGACAGGCGAACTCTATAAGGGTATGGAAACAGCTTGTGCATTTCTGAATTCCGATGGGGGCTGGCTGATGTTTGGCATTGCTCCGTCTTTGAAGATTATTGGGCAAAATGTTACCGATAATACAAGGCAGGAGGTGGCAAATGCTATCCGTAAGATTGAACCGGCAATAGATGTGGAAGTGGAATATATAGAGTTACCCGATAAACCGGATAATTATGTTATTGCCATCTACTTCGATTCCAATAATTTCAAGAATGGACCGTATTCGTTTGATGGTAGAGCTTTCTATAAAGTGGAAAGTACGACTGCGTTGATGCCAAGACAGATGTATGAGGAACGTCTGAGAATCAGCAATCCTCAGCGATTCAGTTGGGAAAATACGCCCAATTCAGAAATAACCGTTGATGATATTGATACAGAACTCTTATATCAAACACTGCATGACGGAATAGGATCAAGGCGTATTCATGCTTCGGCAATGACATTGCAAGACCCAATGAAGATTATGCTTAAACTCGGAGTTGCAAGAAAGGATGGTATGATATTGAATGCTGCAAATGTATTGTTCGGTAAAGAGCCTTCTTTATTACACCCTCAGTGTAAAATCCGTTTAGCTCGCTTTGAAGGAACGGACAAAAGAGTATTTCGTGACCAGACGGTTTGTGAAGGAAATTTGTTTGAACAGTATGATGCTGTTATGGATTTCTGTTTAAAGCATTTGAACCTATCTGGCAGAATGGATAGTAAATTCAGACAAGATACACTTACTGTGCCTTATGAAGCTATAAAGGAAGCTACAATCAACATGCTATGCCATCGTTCTTGGAATGCTGAAAATACGACTCCAAGTCTGGCTATTTACGACGACCGCATTGTATTTCAGAATCCTGGATCATTTCCTCTGGGTATGACATGGCAGGACTTTGTGAATGAGCATATTGGTTCTTTACCAGCCAACCCCACTATAGCAAATGTATTCTATCGGCGTGGCACGATGGAGGCTTGGGGACGAGGTATAGGTCTTATTATGGAAAGCTGTAGAGAGCAGGTACTTCCAACACCGGAGATAAAAGTTGTTCCACCATTTGTGAACCTTACAATATGGTTTAATTACTCACTAGCTGGAGGTGTAAAAGCATCTGCACCCCAAGTGAAAGTTCCATACACCCCAAGTCACACCCCAAGTGATGATGATTTCACCTCAAGTCACAACGAAATACATAATCAGGCGAATATCATTACACCCCAAGATAAGGTGTTTGAATTTTGTAAATCACCGAAGAGTATCGTTGAAATAGCCGAAATGCTTGGAGTGAATGATAGAAGATGGGTACGAAAGAAATATATTGCTCCCTATATCGGCACAAAACTGCAAATGACCATTCCTGATAAGCCCAATAGCCAAAACCAGAAGTATGTAATTATCAAAGATTGATATGGAAGTAGCCAAAGTCTTTGCCCATCCAAAGATTTTGGTTACTTTTGCTGTTGAGTTATTTGACAGTCAAACATAGCGAAACGTTGAAAATTGCACGGTATCTTAGTCGTTACCTCCATTTCTCGAATAGTCCGCTAAAAGTTTATTCTTCAATTGGTTAAGTCAAACTGTTGAAAATCTAAAATAAACTGCAAACCGAGAGCAGTGCTGAACTTGTTCAGGCAATGCCGAGGCGCAGCGTGATTGTAAACGAAGTTTAAAATATGCATACGAAAGAAGAAAAACTGTCGGCATTCGGCCGGCTTCTCGATGTGATGGACGAATTGCGCGAGCACTGCCCCTGGAATGCCGCGCAGACCATGGAGTCGATACGGCCGATGACCGAGGAGGAGGTATATGAGCTCAGCGACGCGATAGTCCGCCGCGACGACCACGACATCTGCAAGGAAATCGGCGACCTGCTGTATCATCTGGTGTTCTACGCGAGAATCGCCCAGGAGCGCGGCGCGTTCGACATAGCCGACTCCCTGGACGCCGAGTGCGAGAAGATGATCTTCCGCCATCCCCACGTGTTCGGGGACGAGAAGGACAGGAAGATGACGGCCAAGGAGATAGCCGACACCTGGGAGCTCGTCAAGGCGAAGGAGAAGGACGGCAACAAGACCGTGATGGCGGGAATCCCCGATGCGATGCCGGCAGTGCTCAAGGCCATGTCGATGCAGGAGAAGGCCCGGGGCTGCGGATTCGACTGGGAGAGGCGCGAGGACGTGTGGGCCAAGGTGGAAGAGGAGTTCGGAGAGGTCAGGGAGGCCTGCGCGGAAAAGGACGGAGACCATGTGGAGGAGGAGTTCGGCGACCTGCTGTTCGCGGTGATCAATGCCGCCAGGCTCTACGGGGTCGATCCCGAGAAGGCCCTGGGACGGACATGCGGCAAGTTCCGCAGGCGCTTCGACTACGTGGAGACCGCCGCCAGGTCGGCCGGCCGCGGGCTGGCGGACATGAGCCTCGCCGAGATGGACGCCCTCTGGGACGAGGCCAAGTCCAGGGGGCTGTAGCTTTTTGCCTCCGCCGGGCGAAGAATTTTTTTGAAAAGAGCCGAACTGCACCTAAATTTGCAGGTTGTGCAAAACTGAAACCATGGCAGAATATAGAATAGTAGAGGTACTTGACAGGCGCGGACTGCGCAAGTTCATAAAGTTCCCGGATGAGCTGTACCGGAATTGTCCCCAGTACGTGCCCGCCCTGCATTCCGACCAGAAGAAGTCCCTGACGAAGTGCGCGTCGCTTTCATATTGCAGCCGCAAGCTCTGGCTCGCGCTCGATTCCGGCGGCAAGGTGGTAGGACGCATCTGCGGCATGATCAACCCCCGCTACAACGAGCGTTTTTCGAAGAAGCGCGCCCGATTCGGCTGGTTCGACTGCATAGACGATTTCGAGGTTGCCGAACTTCTGATCGGAACGGCTGAAAAATGGGCGAAGGCTCAGGGCATGACAGAAATCCACGGACCGCTCTATTACAACACCCTGGGAAAGCAGGGCATGCTGGTAGAGGGCTACGAGAACATCCCTCCCTTCAACTGCATCTACAACTATCCCTACTACAACGACTTCGTGACCCGTCTGGGCTTTGTGAAGGAGTGCGACTGGGTGCAGTACAAGATGGTCGCGGACCACGGGGTGCCCGACAAGACCCGCAGGGTGGCGAAAATCGTGCAGGAGCGCTACAACCTGCATTTCGGAAGCATAGACAAGCTCAAGAAGGATCCCGAACAGGTCAGGAAGTTCTTCAAGATGTACAACGACAGCTTCTCCGAAGTGGTCTACAACTTCATCCCCTTCACCAAGGAGGAGATAGACGAGGAGGCGAAGTCGGTGATGTCCTTCATCTCCGACAAGGCCAGCTGCCTGCTGATGGACGAAAACGACGAGCTGGTGGCCTTCGGAATTTCCTTCCCCAGCATCTCCAAGGCTCTGCAGAAGGCCAAAGGGCACCTGTTCCCCTTCGGCTGGATACACCTGCTGCGTGCGCTGAACAACTACGAGACCACCGACCTCATGCTGAACGGCGCCGTACCCGAATGGCAGCACAAGGGCGTGTCGGCGGTCTATTATCTTGAAATGGCCGACAAGTCCAAGAAGATAGGCAGCAAGTGGGCGATTTCGAACCCCCAGATAGAGTCCAACAGCGCGGTGAACATCTGGAGCAGCTATGAGCACGAACTCTACATGAGGCGCCGCTGCTACATCAAAACAATAGAATAAAATATGGCAGACAACAATACTTTACTGGACAAGGTGCTGTCGCTGCAGGACAAGTTCCAGCAGCTTCAGAACGAGCTGTCGAGCCCCGAGGTGATGTCGGACATGAAGCGTTACGTGCAGCTCAACAAGGACTACAAGGAGCTGGAGCCCATCATCAAGGCCGGCAAGGAATATGAGAAGATGGTCAACGACCTCGCTTCGGCCAAGGACATACTCGTGAACGAGAAGGACGATGAGCTGCGCGAGATGGCCAGGGCCGAAATCGCGGACATAGAGGCCAGGATTCCGGACAAGGAGCAGGAAATCAAGCTGCTGCTCATTCCCGCCGACCCCGACGACGGCAAGAACGCGATTGTCGAGATACGCGGTGGCACCGGCGGCGACGAGGCGGCGATTTTCGCCGGAGATCTTTTCCGCATGTACCAGCATTTCGCCGAATCGCGCGGATGGAAGGTCGAAGTAACCGACCAGACGCCCGGCACCTCGGGAGGCTTCAAGCAGGTAGTGTTCAAGCTGTCCGGCGGCGACGGAGTCTACGGAGTGATGAAATACGAGTCAGGAGTGCACCGCGTGCAGAGAGTCCCCCAGACCGAGACCCAGGGCCGCATCCAGACTTCGGCGGCATCGGTGGCAGTGTTCCCCGAGGCCGGAGAGTTCGACGTGGACCTCAGCTGGGACGACATACGGCTCGACCTCTTCTGCTCTTCCGGCCCCGGAGGACAGGGCGTGAACACGACCTATTCTGCAGTCAGGCTCACGCACATTCCCACGGGCCTCGTGGTGCAGTGCCAGGACGAGCGTTCCCAGATCAAGAACAAGGAGCGCGCCTTCGAGGAGCTGCGCACCAGGCTCTACAATCTCGAGCATCAGAAGTATCTCGACGGTATCGCCGCCAAACGCAAGACCATGGTCTCGACCGGCGACCGCTCCGCGAAGATACGCACCTATAACTATCCCCAGGGCCGCGTGACGGACCATCGCATCAACTGGTCGATGTACAACCTGCCTTCGTTCATGGACGGGAATATCCAGGAATGCATAGACCAGCTGCAGATAGCCGAGAACGCCGAACGCCTCAAGGAAGCCGGCGAGAATTAACCGGGATTGCCTGCGGTTGCAGTCAGCTGCGGTCGCATCAGCGGCCCGGTGGAGCGTCAGCGGGATTTGCTTTGCAAATCGAAGCATCGAAGCCGGCGGCCGGAGCGAGTCTTCTTGATTTGACGCCAACCGGCCATATCACCCACGAACAGGCTTTTCCCGCCTGTGAGGGGTGTTTATGGCCGGCTGGCGTTTGTTTTCAGAGGAGTAAAGTTCAGATTTTTTCAGACTTTCCTGAACGCCACGCAGGCGTTGTGCCCTCCGAAGCCGAATGAATCGCTGAGGCCGAGGCTGACATCGGCCTTCACGGCTTTGTTGGGCGTGTAGTCAAGGTCGCACTCGGGATCCGGCTCGTCCAGGTTGATGGTGGGAGGAATCACTCCTTCCTGGAGCGCGAGCACAGTGGCTACGGCCTCAATGGCTCCCGTGGCCCCGAACATGTGTCCGTGCATCGACTTCGTGCTGCTGATATGGCACTTGTACGCGAAATCCCCGAACGCCAGCTTGTACGCCTTGGTTTCGGTCACGTCGTTGAGCAGGGTTCCGGTTCCGTGCGCATTGATGTAGACATTGTCGTGCGAAGGGTCGAATCCGGCCTGTTCCAGAGCTATCCTTATGCATTCCGCCTGGGTGGAGCCGTCCGGACGCGGTGCGGTGGCGTGGTACGCGTCGCAGGTGCTTCCGTAGCCGACGACTTCGGCGTAGATGTGCGCTCCCCTGGCGAGGGCGTGTTCATAGTCTTCCAGAATCATGACGGCCGAACCGTCCGCCATCACGAATCCGCCGCGGTTGCGGTTGAATGGCAGGGAGGCGTATTTGGGGTCCTCCGCCCTGGTCAGCGCCTTGGCGTTGGCGAAACCCGCGATTCCTATCGGAATCGTGCAGTGGTCGCTTCCTCCGGCGATGATTGCGTCGGCGAAACCGTACCTGATGGCCCTGTAGGCTTCACCTATCGAGTGGGTGGAGGTGGCGCACGCGGTCACGATGTCGATGCACGAGCCCTGGGCGTTGAACTTGATGGCAATCTGCCCTCCGGCCATGTCGCTGATCATCGTGGGCACGAAGTTGGGCGAAATCCACTTGCCCGAAGGATCCTCGGTGAACTTCTCGACCTCGCGCTGTATGGTCTGGAAACCGCCTATGCCCGAACCTACGTAGGTGGCCAGGCGGGCAGGTTCGATGTTCTCGCCGGACACGAGCCCCGAATCCTTCATGGCCTGCCAGGCCGAGGCCATGGCGTAGACGGTGAAGGGGTCCTGCTTGCGGATGAACGGCTTGTCCATGCCGTACTCCTCCGGATTGAAGTTGCGCACCATGCCGCCTATCTTGACGGCGAGGTTCTCGGTGGGGTATTCGGTGATATGGTCGATTCCGCAGACTCCGTTGATAAGATTGTTCCAGAATGTGGTTACGTCATTGCCTATGCAGGAGAGAACTCCAAGGCCTGTTACTGCGACTCTTCTTTCCATAAGTACTGATATTGAAAAGGCAAAGGTATTAAAAAATTAATATATTTGTGCGCAAGAGCGATACGGATGATATCTTTGTTCGACAAGGTGCCGCGCTATCTGCTCGGCAGGAGAGAGCTGACATGGACCCTGGTTTTCACGGCCTTGTTCGCTTTCGTGTTCATGATGCTCAACATCCCGTTCTCCCGGAATCCGTGGCTCGCCGTCATAAGCGGAAGCTCTACGGTACTGCTGGTATGTTTCTTCCTCGCCTGCGTGATAATCGTCACGGTCAGCCGCATGCTGCTGTTCCGCATGGGATATCGGAGAGGGGTGAGCGTGCTCGGGTATGTGCTCTGGAGCCTCGGGGAGATGATCCTCGTCAGCCTGCTCTACACCTTCTTCACGGCGCAGGGGCGCAAGATAGGGCTTATAGACATCGGCGGGAGGACGATGCTGAAAGTGTTCTTCGAGAGCATGGTCTTCTCCTTCTGGTGCATGGGCGTCCCCTATCTGATTTCCTGCCTCTACCTGAGCCTTGTCGACAAGGGCAACACCATGCGCCTGACCGACTACGGCAATGTGGTGAGCGACGCCCCTGCCAAGCCCTACGAGGACAAGAAGATAACCCTTTTCGATAACAGCGGAGCCCTGAAGTTCTCGATAAGCTCGGGGAACCTGTATTTCATAGAATCCGATGACAATTACATAAAAGTCTGGTATTCCGACAGTTCCGGACAGATACGCCAGTATATGCTGCGCTGCCGTCTGAAGACTGTGGAGGACAGCTTCGCCGGAAGCGACCTGGTCCGCTGCCACCGCAAATACATCGTGAACATCACCAAGGTCAGGATACTCAAGGCGGAGAAGGAGGGCTACAGGATAAGTTTCGGCATCGACAGCATAGGGACTATCCCGATATCAAGGACATACGAACAGAACGTGCTTGCGCGTTTCAACTCAAAAACTTCATAGACATGTGGCAAAGGATTCAGACACTCTATCTTTTCATCTCCACGGTGCTCATAGCGCTGCTCTTCTTCTGTGACAAGGCGGAAGGAGTTTCATTCACGGAATATTTTCCGTATCTTGTATTCATAATCGTCATAACCCTGCTCAACGTCCTGGCATTGACAACCTACAGGTTCAGGGTGTTCCAGATGAGGACGGCGGTACTTTCCGCGCTGGTGACCATCGCGTTCCAGATATGGCTCGCGGTCGATTTCTTCACCTTCGGAAAGACCGATGACTTCCATATCACGGCGGTGTTCCCCATAGCCGCTGTGATACTTGACTTCCTCGCGGCGAGAGGAATCTTCGCCGACGAACTCATGGTCAGGAGCGCCTCGAGGCTGAGGCCGGCCAAGCGCAAGGGCGGGACAGGCGGAAACACTAAAACTACAAAGTCATGAGAATCGCAGAATCAGAACTCATCATCAACGGAGACGGCTCCGTGTTTCATATCCACATCAGGCCCGAGCAGCTTGCCGACAACGTGATACTGGTCGGCGACCCCGGCAGGGTGGAGATGTTCAGGCCCCTGCTCGACAGCATCGAGGCCGAGGGCGCGTCCAGGGAATTCGTGTGGATTACCGGACGCAGCGGCGGCAAGAGGTTTACCGTGCTCTCCACCGGAATAGGCACCGACAACATCGACATCGTGATGACCGAGCTGGACGCACTGGCCAACGTGGATTTCAGCACCCGGGAGGTCAGACCCGAGCACCGTACTCTCAATATCCTGAGGATAGGGACATGCGGCGCGATACAGCCGGAAATTCCCCTCGGTTCGTTCATCTTCTCCCATATCTCCATCGGATGCGACGGACTGCTCAACTGGTATGAGGGCAGGGACAGTATCGCCCTGCTGGATTTCGAGGAGGCCTTCAAGAAGCATGTGCACTGGGACAGGCACCTTCCCGACCCTTATTTCGTCAGGGCGAGCGACAAGCTTATACGGAAGTTCGAGGATTGCACCGTCAAGGGCATGACCATCTCAGCCTCGGGTTTCTACGGGCCCCAGGGCAGGGTGGTGAGACAGGGGCTCGCCATGCCGGACATGCTTGCGGACTTCGAGAGTTTCGAGTACGGCGGCTACAAGATCACCAACTTCGAGATGGAGGGTTCGGCCCTCGCGGGAATGGCCGCGAAGCTGGGACACAACGCGGGGACCGTGTGCTGCGCAATCGCGCACCGCTACCTCAAGGATGCGAACACCGACTACAAGCCGAAGGTCAACGAACTGGTGAAGCTGGCGCTGGAAAGGCTGGCAGACTGACGGCCTTTTCAGCTTGCCAGGCCTGAAGAGGAAATAAGGTTGGTGAGCTGTTCGCCGATGGCCCCGACTATCTCCTCGGTAATCACCACAGGCGCATGCTCCGTGAAATCATGGAGCATGCCTTGTTTTTCCATGTGCTCCTGAAGCCCGTCGTACGCGATTCCGTGCTGTCTGAGGTAGGTGGAGCTCACTGTTGTCCTTGACAGGATTATCGCCAGGAGCAGGTGCGCGCTGCGTATGGTCGAACTGCCGAACCTGAGTGCCTGGTATGCGGACATCTTTATGGTCTCCGCCGCAGCTTTCGTAGGGTGTACCGAATCCGCTTCGCCGAGTGCCGCCGGCTCGTCCCGGAAGACGAGCTCGTCTATCCTGAGCTTCATGTCGTCCAGGTCAATGCCTGAGTCGAGCAGCGCCTTGCAGGCGTTGTTGTGCCTGTCGCGCAGCAGGCCCAGCATCAGATGGTCCACGCCGGCTGTCTTCCAGCCGGTCCGCAGGGCCTCCTCCGCGGCAAATCCGAGGATGTCGTGCATCTTGCTTGAGAAGAGGATTTTCATGGCTCAAAATCAAAGCAAAAGTAGCAAATAATTCGGATTTTTATCCTAAATTTGCATGATTGGATAATTGTGGAATATAGATTTTTATGGATAGTGAGGTAAAGAATCCTGAAGAGATTCAGGAAGAAGCGGTGGGAATAATCGAGCCTGTCGAAATCGACCAGGAGATGCGCACGGCCTACATCGACTATTCGATGTCGGTCATCGTTTCGCGTGCCCTGCCCGATGCCCGCGACGGTCTGAAACCCGTGCAGCGCAGGGTGCTTTTCGGAATGGACGGGCTCAATCTAGGCTATGGCGGACAGACGAAGAAGTCCGCCCGTATCGTGGGTGAGGTGCTTGGTAAGTTCCATCCCCACGGAGACTCCAGCGTGTACGACGCGATGGCACGTCTCGCCCAGAACTGGAACCAGAGATATCCTCTGATATACGGACAGGGTAATTTCGGCTCTATGGACGGCGATCCCGTTGCGGCCATGCGATATACCGAGGCCAAGCTGGAGAAGCTTTCCGCCGAGGTCCTGGCCGACATTGACAAGGACACCGTCGACATGACGCTCAATTTCGACGACACCCTCGAGGAGCCCACGGTGCTGCCCACGAAGGCGCCGCTGCTGCTGCTCAACGGTTCGTCGGGCATCGCCGTCGGAATGGCCACCAACATGGCCCCGCACAATCTCGGCGAGTGCTGTGACGCGATTTGCGCTTTCATCGACAACCCGGACATCGACACCGCCGGGCTTATGGAGCACATCAAGGGTCCGGATTTCCCCACCGGCGGCATTATAATAGGCCGCCAGGGCATCATGGACGCCTACGGCACCGGCAGGGGCAGGATAGTCCTGCGCGCCAAGACCGAAATAGAGGAGCTTCCCGGCGGACGTGAGGCCATAGTCGTGACCGAGATTCCCTATATGGTCAACAAGGCCGAGCTCCAGTCCCGTATAGGGGAGATGGCGCGCGACAAGAAGATTGAGGGCATATCCGAGATACGCGACCTCTCCAACCGTAACGGAATACGCATAGAGTTCCTGCTCAAGAAGGATGCGAACGCGAACGTGGTGCTGAACATGCTCTTCAAGTACACCGCTCTCCAGAGCAGCTTCTCGATCAACAACGTGGCTCTCGTGAACGGCCGTCCCAGAACCTTGACCCTCAAGGAGATGATAGCCGTGTTCGTGGATTTCCGCCACGAGGTCGTGGTGCGCCGCACCCGCTTCGAGCTGAAGAAGGCCCAGGAAAGGGCCCATATCCTTGAGGCCCTGCTCAAGGCCATAGACATAATTGACGAGATTATAGCGACCATCAGGGCCAGCCGCACTCCGGACATCGCGAAGAGCTCCCTCATGGAGAAGTTCGGCTTCGACTCCGTGCAGGCCGCAGCGATAGTTGCGATGCGTCTCGGCCAGCTGACCGGACTTGAGAAGGAGAAGCTCCAGAACGAATATGACGAGCTGGAGAAGTTCATAGCCCGCTGCGAGCAGATACTCGCCAGCGATGAGGAGCAGCTTGCAATCGTCAAGCAGGAGTGCCGTGAGCTCAAGGCGAAGTTCGGCGACCCGCGCCGCACCGAAATCACCCTTTCGGAGGAGGAATTCAATCCCGAAGACTTCTACGCCGATGAGGATGTGGTGATAACGATTTCCCACCTGGGGTACATCAAGCGCACCCCTCTCGCGGAATTCCATTCCCAGTCCAGGGGCGGTGTCGGCAGGAAGGCAAGCGCGACCCGCGACGAGGACTTCATAGAGCACATCTACGTTGCGAACATGCACTCCACGATGCTGTTCTTCACCGACAGGGGAATGTGCTACAGGCTCAAGGTCTACGAGCTGCCCGAAGGTTCGCGCACCTCGAAGGGCAGAGCCGTGCAGAACCTGCTGAGCATAGACACCGGTGACAGCATAAAGACATATCTGAACGTGCGTTCCATCGAGGATCCCGAGTATACCGAAAACCACTACGTGACGCTCGTGACCCGGAAGGGAACCGTCAAGAAGACCACACTTACCGAGTATGCCAACAGGCGCAGCCGCAACAAGGGCATCATCGCGGTCAACGTGCGTGAGGGCGACGAGCTGCTGGACGCTCTGCTGACCGACGGCGGATGCGAGATCATGATTGCCGCGAAGAACGGACGCTGCTGCCGCTTCAACGAGAACGACATCAGGGCTATGGGCCGCAACTCTTCGGGCGTCAGAGGCATATCCATAGAGGATGACGACGAGGTCATAGGAGCTATATGCCTGAATCCTTCGGCCGAGGATGCATCGGAAAGCACGGTGCTGGTGGTCAGCGAGAACGGCTACGGCAAGCGTTCGGATCCCGGTGACTACCGCATCACCTCAAGGGGTGCCAAGGGCGTCAAGACCATCGACATCACCGCGAAGACAGGCAAGCTCCTGGCAATCAAGAACGTGACCGGTGAGAACGACCTGATGATCATCACGAAATCGGGGCTTACGATCAGGATGCACGTCTCCGAAATCAGGGTTTCCGGCCGTGCCACGCAGGGAGTCCGCCTGATCAATATCCGCGAAGGAGACTCGATAGCCGCCGTGTCATCCGTGGCGAGGGAGAATGACGCCGAGGCTGAAGCGGTGGCTGATGAGCCGGCGCAGGAGCAGTAAGGACATAAAGTAATACTTAGTGAATATCTTGATTATGAAAAAGTTGTTTTTTGTTTTGGCCGTCGTTGCCTCGCTGCAGGCATTCGATGCTCAGGCTCAGGTGAAGACTCCTGCAGCCGCCAAGTCGGCCGTGGAGAAGGCTGAGGCCACGACCGAGAATCCCAAGCAGAGCGCAAAGCCTGCAACCTGGGTCAAGTATGGCGATGCCCTTCTTGACGCCTACGATGCTCCTATCGGCAATGTCTGGATAGGCATGTCCCGTCAGGAGCTGGATATGCTCGGCGGTGGCGAGAGGCCTTCATCCGAGGAGGTCGTGGACCTTTCAGGCCGTCAGATGACCAAGCTCGTCTATGCGACGAAGAACCTCTATCTCAACGAGAACGGACAGCTTGAGGTAATCGAGGTGACCGTGCCCGTGGTGGAGAACGTGCTCGACAAGGCTCTCGAGGCCTTCACGAAGGCTGCTGAAGTCGATGCCAAGGGACAGAAGACCAAGGACATCACCGCAGGTCTGAGCTCAGTCGCCAAGAAGTATTCCGACGAGGCCTATAACGCCTTCACCCTCGGCAACGCCACCCTGTCGTCCGAGCTGTTCGAGAAGGCCGCCGAAGCCGCAGGAACCGCTCCCCTTTCACAGCTTGACACCAATTCCGTATATAACGCAGCGTTCACCGCACTTTCTGCCGGAAACTATGAGCGCGCCAAGGTATTCTATGAGGCCTGCCTCGCAAGCAATTACTACGGCGAGGGCGGAGAAGTCTTCTCAAGGCTTGCCGAAATCGCCGAGAAGAACGGGGACAAGGCTGCGGGCAAGGATTATCTCGAGCAGGGATTCGCAATGTTCCCCCAGAGCCAGAGCATACTCGTGGGCCTCATCAACTACTATGTGACGAACAACGAGGATACCGAGCGTCTCTTCGCCCTTCTTGACGAAGCCAAGAAGAACGAGCCCAACAACGCTTCCCTCTACTATGTGGAAGGAAACATCCGTGTGCAGCTCGGTGACGGCGACGCAGCACTCGCTGCATACAGGAAGTGCGCCGAAATCGATCCCAACTACGCTTACGGCTATATCGGAGAAGGCATCTACTACTATGAGCTTGCAGTCGAGCTTCAGAACGAGGCTTCCGAAGAGCTTGACGATGCGAAGTACACCGCTCTGATGGGTGAGTTCGAGACCGCCCTCAAGTCCTGCATCAAGCCTTTCGAGACCGCGTTCGAAATGAGCACCGATCCCGAAATCAAGGCGTCCATCGCGGAATATCTCAAGAACGCAAGCTTCCGCTTCCGTTCAGAGGGCCCTGAATATCAGGAGATGTACGACAAGTACGCCAACTACAATCCCGCCAACTAGTCGCGGATGCCCGTCGCCTCCCTGACTCTGTCGAGGGTGGCGGTCATATTGTCGAAATCCGAAGGAGTGAGCCAGTCTTTACGGCGACTGGCCCACTCTTTCGCGAATATGGTGCTGTAGTTGTCCGACAGCATGCCCGGAAGGCAGCACCAGGTGAAGTCCAGCTCGGGTTCCAGCATCTTTTTTTCGCCGGTACGGCTGTCGTTGACGAAGCGCAGGGTGACGGCGAGCCCCAGCCTCGTGTTCCTCGCGCTCATGTTGGATACGACGTTGCCGGTGGAATATATCACCGGCCTCCCTTTGATGTGCACGGTGTCCTGCACCACATGGGGGTGCGAGCCTATTATGGCGTCAGCTCCGTTGTCTATCAGCCACTCCGCCCACTCTTCCTGGACCGGGTCGTGCGTGAGGCTGTATTCCGTGCCCCAGTGGGGCAGCGCTATGATGAAGTCGGCTCCCTGCGATTCTGCGGCCCGGATGTCCCGCAGCACATCGTCCCTGCGCATGTAGCTGACATCCGGCCATTCCTTTCCCTTGCCCCTGTTGGTGCCGTAGGTGAAATTGACCAGCGCTATTCTGACGCCCTTCCCGAGCAGCATCAGCGGATTGTTACGGGCGTCGTCGAGGCTGTCAGAGGCGGTGCCGGTGTACTTCGTCCCGAGGCGTTCGCGCAGCCCGGAATAGACTTCGAGTGTCCTCCGGAGCCCTCCGCTCCCCCTGTCGAGTATATGGTTGTTGGCGGTCAGGAATATGTCGATCCCGCAGTGCTCTGCAAGTATGAAAGCTATGCTGTCCGGGGCGGAGAATGCGGGATAGCCGCTGTAGGGTTCGCCTCCGAGGCTGAATTCCAGGTTGGCGGCAGTGAAGTCCGCGGAACGCATCTTCTGCGCGACATGCTCCAGGAATCCGCTGAACTCATGGGAAAGCTGGCGTTCGTGCAGCATCACGTCTCCCATGACCATCAGGCTGAGCGTGTCCGTCCTGCCGAGCGGCTCGGCGCAGCTGAATACGGTCCTGACCGCAGGTCCCGGATCCCGCAGTGCAGGGCGGTCCTGTGTCTGGGCTGCGGTTCCGGCGGCCAGGAGCAGGGCGATGACGGACAATGCGGCTTTTCCCATAAACACAAATATAAAACTTTTATTAATTTTGCATCCGATGAGGAATTGCCGTTTCATATTGTTGCTCTGCCTTATGCTTCCGCTTCTCGGAGGCTGCGATCTTTTCCGGAAGATGGCCGGACGCCCCACTTCCGACCAGATAGAACGGAAAAGGGCCATGATTGAAGGCGAGCTTGCCGCGCACAGGAGCAGGCTGGATTCCCTGGATGCCGTGCAGAAGGGGATTTCCGATTCCCTGGCGGTCCTTGACTCGATACGGATGTCGGACGACGCGCTCATTGAAGTGCGCCGGCTTGCCGAGGAGTCAAGGCTGACCCTCGGCTATCGCTACTATATAGTGACGGGCACTTTCGGAAAGCTGCAGAATGCGGAGAATCATGCCTCCGCCATGGAGGAGAAAGGCTTCCGTGCGGTGCTTATCGCATACGCCAACGGTTTCACGGCCGTCGGTATATGCCCCACTGACGACATTTCAGAGGCTTACTCTTCCCTGCGGAAGGTCAGGGAAGGCGGTGTCTGTCCGGACGCGTGGATTCTAGACAACCGTTGATGGGAGTTATGATCAGGATAGCAGTGTTCATACTTGCCCTGCTTGCCGGAACGGCGGCGCAGGCCCAGTTCCGTGATTCGGACTGGAGGGACCTCAATGACAGCGAGACGGTGAGGTCCATGAAGGAACAGGTGGCCTTCCTTTCGTCTGCAGCCATGGAAGGACGCAAGGCCGGCTCGGAAGGCGAGAAGGCCGCCGCCATATACATTACCGAACAGCTAAGGGAGAGCGGGGTCGATGTCCTGAGCGGTGCCGAGGGCGATGTCTTCGGCATACGGCAGGAGAACGGGGACACCCTGACCTCCCGCAACGTGGTGGGATTCATCCCGGGATATGACCCGGAACTGAGGGACAGTTACATCGTCATAGGCGCCAGGATGGACAATCTCGGCACTTCCACCGTGACCGTGGACGGCGAATCCAGGGAGAAGATATTCTACGGGGCCAACGGCAACGCCTCCGGCCTCTCCATGCTGCTGCAGCTCGCAAGGAAGCTGAACACCAACAGCGTGCTTCTGAAGCGTTCGGTGCTTCTGGTCGCTTTCGGAGCTTCGGTCGACCTGGGCGCGGGGTCGTGGTATTTCCTCAACCGCTCCTTCCCGGATGTCGGGAACATCGACGCGATGATCAATCTCGACATGGTGGGCACCGGCTCCAACGGCTTCTATGCCTATACCGCTTCGAATGTCGACCTGAACGCCATGATAGAGAAGCTTTCGGTTTCGCTGCAGCCCGTGCAGCCCGAGATAGTGGCGCTCGAACCCGTGAATTCCGACCACAGGATGTTCTATGCCAAGGAGATTCCGTCAGTGTTCTTCACGACGGGCATGTATCCCTGGTACAATACCGACAAGGACACTGCGTGGACCCTGGAATACGAGTGGATGGAGCGCGAGCTGGAATATGTCTACAATTTCACCCTGGAGCTTGTGAACGGGGAGGCCCCGGACTTCCGCGAGACCGACGAACGCGGACGCAGCTTCCGCGACGACAGTTCGATAGTGCCGTACAGCGAATGTGACGTGAAGCCCGCCTTCCTCGGCTCCACCGACCCTTCGGCCTTCCTCAGCAAGTGGGTCTACGTCTATCTGAGGTATCCCCAGGAGGCGGTTGACAAGGGAATCCAGGGCCGCGTGCTGGTCAATTTCGTGCTGGACGAGAAGGGAAGGATGACTGACGTGCGGGTTGTCAGGGGAGTGGACGAACTGCTGGATGCGGAGGCGGTGCGCGTGGTCAGCGCATCTCCGGACTGGCGTCCTGCGAGAGTGCGCGGGGAGAAGGTGAAATGCGAAATATCGATATATGTTGATTTCAAACTCGAAAGACGGTAAGATGGATTACGATTTCAAGGCAATAGAAAGCAAGTGGCAGGCGTATTGGGCGGCCAACAGGGAGTTCAAGGCGGACATCGACCCTTCCAGGCCCAAGTATTATGTGCTGGACATGTTCCCCTATCCTTCAGGGGCGGGTCTGCACGTAGGGCATCCCCTGGGCTACATAGCCAGCGACATCTTCGCCCGCTACAAGAGGCTGAAAGGCTTCAACGTGCTCCATCCCATGGGCTACGACGCCTTCGGACTTCCTGCGGAGCAGTATGCCATACAGACCGGGCAGCACCCCGAGGTGACCACGGAGCGGAACATCGCGCGCTACCGCAGCCAGCTGGACCGTATAGGATTCTCCTACGACTGGGACAGGGAGGTGCGCACCTGCGACCCCGGATTCTATAAATGGACGCAGTGGGCTTTCCTGAAGATGTTCGACAGCTGGTATGACCCGGCCCTGGACAAGGCCAGGCCAATTTCCGAGCTTGTGGACAGAATAGCGAAGGAGGGCTATGAGGACGTGACTCCCGAAGCCTGGGCCAAGGCCACGGAAAAGGGGAAGTCCGACATACTGATGAGATACCGCATCGCCTATCAGGGCGAGACCAGCGTCAACTGGTGCGAAGGCCTGGGAACGGTGCTGGCCAACGATGAGGTCAAGGACGGGCTCAGCGTCCGTGGAGGATATCCCGTGGTCCAGAAGAAGATGAAGCAGTGGCAGCTCAGGGTTTCGGCATACGCCGAGAGGCTGCTTTCCTCCCTGGATTCCCTGGACTGGAGCGATTCCCTCAAGGAGATGCAGCGCAACTGGATAGGCCGTTCGGAAGGCACGGAGATGGTCTTCGACACGGTATGCGGCGACAGGCATCTTCCGGTCACCATATTCACGACCAGAGCCGACACCATATTCGGGGTGACCTTCATGGTCCTCGCCCCCGAGAGCGAGCTGGTGGACAAACTGACCGACGACGCGCACAGGGCTGAGGTCAAGGCGTATGTGAAGGCGGCGGCCAAGAAGACGGAAAGGGAGAGGATATCCGAGACGAAGAGCGTCACGGGCGTGTTCACGGGCTCATACGGAATCAACCCCCTCAGCGGAAAGAAGGTTCCAATCTGGGTTTCCGAATATGTGCTTTCCGGCTACGGCACGGGTGCCATAATGGCGGTTCCGGCGCATGACAGCAGGGACTATGCCTTCGCGAAGAAATTCGGTCTTCCGATAATCCCGCTGATAGAGGGCTGCGACGTGTCGGAACAGAGCTTCGACGCCAAGGACGGCATAATGTGCAATTCCGGCTTCCTGGACGGCATGAGCGTGAAAGAGGCCATCGAGGCCGCCAAGGACTATGTGGAGGCTCACGGACTGGGCCGCAGGAAGGTGAACTACCGCCTGCGCGATGCCATATTTTCCCGCCAGCGCTATTGGGGCGAGCCCTTCCCTATATATTACAAGGACGGCATCCCCATGCCCCTCCCGGAGTCCGAACTTCCGTTGAGACTGCCGGAAATAAGCTCATACAAGCCCTCGGCAGACGGAGAACCCCCTCTTGCGAGGGCCGAGAACTGGACATACATGGGTTGTCCTCTCGAAAAGAACACGATGCCCGGCTTCGCCGGCTCCAGCGCCTACTACCTGAGGTATATGGACCCTCATGACGACGAGGCCCTCGTCAGCAGGGAGGCGAACGAATACTGGCGCAGCGTGGACCTTTATGTGGGCGGAACCGAACATGCAACGGGTCATCTCATATACTCGCGTTTCTGGAACAAGTTCCTGTACGACCTGGGCTATGTGTGCGAGGACGAGCCTTTCCGCAAGCTGATCAACCAGGGAATGATCCAGGGCCGCTCCAGCTTCGTCTACCGTGTGGTCGGCACGAACAGCTTCGTGTCAGCCGGTCTGAAAGACGGCTACGAGACCACCGAGATACATGTCGACATCAGTCTGGTGCACAACGACAGGCTCGATACGGAAGCTTTCAGGAAATGGCGTCCCGAATATGCGGATGCGGAATTCATACTGGAGGACGGCGAGTACGTCTGCGGCTGGGCTGTCGAGAAGATGAGCAAGTCGATGTACAACGTCGTGAATCCCGACGACATCTGCGACCGCTACGGGGCCGACACCCTGAGGCTCTATGAGATGTTCCTGGGACCCGTGGAGCAGAGCAAGCCATGGGATACCAAGGGAATCGACGGGGTCAACCGCTTCCTGAAGAAATTCTGGCGTCTCTTCTTCGACAGGGACTGCTGGGCAGTCAGCGATGAAAAGCCTTCTCCCGCCGAACTGAAGGTGCTGCACAAGCTCATAGGAAAGGAGCAGGAGGACATCGAGAACTTCTCGTTCAACACTACCATAAGCGCGTTCATGATAGCCGTCAACGAGCTGGGCGCAATGAAATGCTCCAAGCGTGCGGTACTGGAACCCATGGTCGTGCTGCTTTCGCCCTTCGCCCCCCACATCGCGGAAGAGCTATGGCACCGCCTCGGACATGAGGACAGCGTGACCTACGCCAGCTTCCCCGAATATGTTCCGGCTCTGGCCGCCGACGATACCGTGACCTATCCCGTCCAGTTCAACGGAAAGATGCGCTTCACGGTGGAACTCCCCAGGAGCGCCTCTCCTGCCGAGGTCGAAGCCGCCGTGCGCGGGATGGAGCAGACCGCCAGATGGACCGAAGGCAAGAATATCGTCAAGGTGATTGTCGTTCCGGGAAGGATAATAAACATAGTGATCAAATGAAAGGGAAAATACTGACGATACTCAAGGATTATCTGATTCTGACCATAGCATCCTTCATCTTCGCTGCGGCATGGGAATGCTTCATGATTCCCAACGGGATGTCGGCCGGCGGAATGATGGGCCTGTGCACTATAATCCAGTATGCCACAGCGGACCTGATTCCCGCCCAGGTGTCGTACATTGCGATAAACGCGGTCCTGATGATAGTCGCCGTGCTGGCGATGGGCATAGGTTTCGGATTCAAGACGATATGGTGCATACTTGCATCCACCTTCGCCATGAGCCTGATAAGCGGCATCGAGGTCCTGCATTCCCTCCCTGGAGAGTTCCTGTACATCGAGGAGAGGGTGCTGGTGCCCATAGTCGCCGGAGTGCTTGAGGCTACGGGCATCGGCCTGATTCTGAGATACGGCGGAAGCACCGGAGGCAGCGACATCGTGGCCCTGATGATCAACAAATACTGGCCCATCGCGCTCAGCACCACCTTCCTGATAATGGACCTCTTCATCTGCGCCGCCCTGCTGCTGCTGCCCGACAAGAACTTCTCCGACATGTGCTACGGTCTGGAGATGGTGGTCGTGTTCTCGTTCATGGTGGACATAGTTGTGGGAGGAAAGAAATCATCCTACCAGCTTTTCGTTTTCTCCGAGAAATACAAGGAGATAGCCGACCATATAATCTACAGGATGGGCAGGGGCGTGACCGTGCTCCAGGCCCAGGGATGGTACACCAAGAAGGCCAGGGAGGTGCTGATGATACTGATAAGCCAGAAGGAGCTTCCTTCGCTGAACAGGACAATAAAGGAAATCGACCCCCGCGCGTTCATGTCCATATCCGCGACCAACAATGTCTACGGCGAGGGATTCGAGGAGATGAAGACCGGAGTCAAGCTGAAAAAGAAAAAACACGATACGCAAGATGAACACTAGAAGTTTCCTGATTCATTTCAAGGAATACGCCCTGATCACCATCGGTCTTCTGGGCTACGTCATGGGATGGATTCTGTTCCTGATTCCGAACAACCTGATCGGAGGAGGGGTGGCCGGTATTTCGTCCATTATCCAGTACGCCACCGGGATACCGCTCGGATACCCTTATTTCATAATCAACGTCGCCCTGCTCATCACAGCCTTCTTCATCTTGGGGAAGGGCTTCGGAGGCAAGACCATCTATGCCATAGTGCTCACGGCCGTATGCCTCAACCTGGGCCAGGGCATAGTCCCCGAGGATATAATCGAGAACCTGGCGCTGAACAACGGCAAGCTGCTCTGCACCATAATGGGCGGAATACTCTCCGGCGTGGGCATTGGCGTGTCCATCTCCCAGGGCGGCAGCACGGGCGGTACCGACATAGTCGCGCTGATTATCAACAAGTACCGCAACGTCTCTCCCGGACGCATGATACTGCTGATAGACGTAATCATCATGCTGTCCTCCCTGCTGGTCCCTTCCTACATGGCGGACGGAACACTGATGCCGTGGGCGGAAAAGATCACGACCGTGGTGTACGGCTTCATCCTGGTGACTGTCAGCAGCACCGTGGTGGACCTCTATCTTTCCGGCTCGCGCCAGTCCGTCCAGGTCTTCGTCTTCTCCCAGAAATACGAGCAGATCGCCGATGCCATCACCAAGGATTTCCATCGCGGGGTCACGGTGCTGGACGGGAAAGGCTGGTATACCAAGCACAGCGTCCAGGTCCTGATGATCATAACCCGCAAGACTGACCTCGGCGTGCTGCTGAAATACATCAATTCTGTCGATTCGAACGCCTTCATCTCCGTCGCTTCGGTCACCGGGGTCTACGGCAAAGGCTTCGACATGATAAAAAACGGAAAAAAGAAAAAGGCCGATAGTTAAAAACATAAAAATATCGAATTGTAAAACCGTCTGCACAACCCTGCGGACGGTTTTTGCTTTATCTTTGCGAAAACGCTTAAATATGAAAAGACTGTTCAGGACGTATCACTTCTGGATTAAGATTCTGTCAGGGCTCTGCCTGGTTCTGTTACCCGTACTGTCACTCTCAGGTCTGCGGACATCCTCAGTCCTTACGGTCCTGGCTATGTCCGAAACCGGCGCCATCTCCATCCTGCTCATGCTTCCTCTTCCCGACGAAGACGCCCGGCAGGGCATGCTTTCCTCCGCCGTGCTTTTCTCGGTGCTGCTGTTTTGTCATTTTGTCGGGGTTCACGCCGGGTACGCCATTGCCTTCTGCCTGTTCGTGGTGCTGTTGAGAATGGTCTCCTGCTTCAGGCTGAGGTTCTCGGCGGGGCGTGCCGTGCTGAAGGCCCAGTTCGTCTGGTATGCCATGCAGAGCCATGTGAGGCTTATATATGCCTTGCTGCTCGGAGAGCTTGCCGGGCTTTCCGTCCTGCTTTCGGCCTCCGGCTGGGCAGCCGTGCCGGTGGCGCTGCTCGCCCTGATGTACGTCTTCCCTTTCCTGGAGTCCGCGCGCATACGCATCCTGCTTCTGGGCAGGGAGCGTGAGAGGACTGTCAGGCAGATGTTCTGCTGCGAGAAGCAGGACAGCGTGCCGCCCGACAGGCCGGACGGAAATGCGGCCATGTACGCTCTTTATGAAAAGGTGACGTGCATCATGGATTCGAAGCGGCCGTATCTGGACGAGGACTACAGCCTCAACGACCTGTCGTTTGCCGCATATACCAACAAGACCTATCTGTCCAGGACCATAAACGTCATGTCCGGAAAGAACTTCCGTCAGTTCATAAACTCGTACCGCATACGGTACTCGGTGGAGCTCATGAAGAAGAACCCCAGGCTCAGGATGGACGAGGTCGCGACGATGTCGGGCTTCCATTCCACTGTCACCTTCACGATGGCTTTCAAGGCCAACATGGGAGAGACTCCGGGGGAATATGCCCAGCGCCTCAAGTCTAATCTTGTCTGACACCTTTCCAGCTCCGTGGGGCCGGTATGCTCAGGTCCATGGGCGTCCTGCGTACGGGGTGTACGAAACTGATTTCATGTGACTGGAGGCAGATGCCTCCGTCGGGATTCGAGCGCGGGGCCCCGTATTTCAGGTCGCCCTTGATTACGCAGCCCATGGCGGCGAGCTGGCAGCGGATCTGATGGTGTCTGCCGGTGAGCAGCTCGATTTCGACCAGATGGTAGCGGTCGGTGTCGCAGAGCCAGCGGTAGTTGAGCTTCGCGAGCTTTGCGTCGGGGAATCTCTCCGGCCTGGGCAGCGCTCCGTCCCCCACTGGATAGGTCTTGTTCTGCTTCGTGTTCCGGTAGAGCCACTGTTCGAGGTGCCCTTCGCGCGGCTCGGGGGCGTCATAGCATAGCGCCCAGTATTTCTTGTGTATCTCCCCGTTCCTGAACATGTCCGAAAGACGTCCCAGCGACTTCGTCGTCTTCGCCAGGATGCAGATGCCGCTGACGGGCCTGTCAATCCTGTGGGCGGCGCCGAGGAACACCTTGCCCGGCTTGGCGTCACGCTGCGCTATGAAGGCCTTGTATGCGTCGGTGAGGCATTCGTCCCCCGTCATGTCGCTCTGTACGATTTCCCCCACCTTCTTGTTGACGACGAACAGGTGGTTGTCCTCGTAAAGTATCCTGCTCTCCAGATCCCGGTATTCTTCTTCGGTCAGTTTTCTGTATTCCATGCGGGCAAATATATGACATTTTGTCAGAAAAAGCGAATGGCAAAGCTTTTGATTGTAGAGTCGTGCCGCCGCAGGGTGCGGCGTCAGAGAAGTGAAATTGAAAAACAGATAGATACTATGGGAAAAATCATTGGAATCGACCTCGGCACGACTAATTCTTGCGTGGCCGTCATGGAAGGCAACCAGCCTACCGTAATAATCAACGACGAGGGTTCCCGCACGACCCCTTCAATCGTTGCGTTCACTGACAATGGCGAGCGCAAGGTGGGCAATCCCGCCAAGCGTCAGGCCATCACCAACCCGAAGAACACCGTGTTCTCCATAAAGAGATTCATGGGCGAGACCTACGACCAGGTAGGCAAGGAGATATCCCGCGTGCCCTATAACGTCGTGCGCGGCGAGAACAACACTCCCCGCGTGGACATCAACGGCAGAATGTATTCTCCTCAGGAGATTTCGGCCGTGATTCTCCAGAAGATGAAGAAGACGGCGGAAGACTATCTCCGCCAGGAAGTCACCGAGGCTGTCATCACAGTCCCCGCATACTTCTCCGATTCACAGCGGCAGGCCACCAAGGAGGCCGGAAAGATTGCCGGTCTCGAGGTGAAGCGTATCATCAACGAGCCTACGGCCGCCGCGCTGGCATACGGACTTGACAAGAAGAACAAGAACATGAAGGTGGCGGTATATGACCTTGGAGGCGGAACCTTCGATATCTCCATCCTCGAACTCGGTGACGGAGTTTTCGAAGTGAAGTCCACCAACGGCGACACCCATCTGGGAGGCGATGACTTCGACCAGGCCATCATCGACTGGCTGGCACAGGAGTTCGCCGCTGACAATGCCGGCATCGACCTCAAGAAGGACCCCATGGCTCTCCAGAGGCTTAAGGAGGCTGCCGAGAAGGCCAAGATAGAGCTGTCAAACGCCGCCAGCGCCGAAATCAACCTTCCGTACATCACCGCGCTTGACGGAGTGCCCAAGCACCTCGTGAAGACCCTGACCCGCGCGAAGTTCGAGGCTCTCTGCGACGACCTGTTCAACCGCTCCATCGAGCCTTGCCGCAAGGCTCTCGCGGATGCCCATCTCAATGCTTCCGACATTGACGAGGTGCTGCTCGTAGGCGGTTCGACCCGTATCCCCAAGGTACAGGAGCTCGTGAAGAACTTCTTCGGCAAGGAGCCCAACAAGAGCGTGAACCCCGATGAGGTGGTCGCTATCGGAGCCGCAATCCAGGGCGGAGTGCTCGCAGGCGATGTGAAGGATGTGCTTCTGCTCGACGTGACGCCTCTGTCACTCGGTATCGAGACTCTCGGTGGAGTCATGACGAAGCTCATTGACGCCAACACTACGATTCCCGTGCACAAGGAGCAGGTGTTCTCCACCGCAGCCGACAACCAGCCCGGCGTGGAGATCAAGGTTCTGCAGGGCGAGCGTCCGATGTCGAAGGACAACAAGCTCATAGGAGTGTTCCATCTCGACGGTATCGCCCCCGCACCGCGCGGAGTGCCCCAGATCGAAGTCTCCTTCGACATAGATACGAACGGAATCCTGAGCGTGTCCGCCAAGGACAAGGCTACGGGCAAAGAGCAGCACATCAGGATTGAGGCGTCCAGCGGACTCAGCGACGATGAAATCCGCAGGATGCGCGATGAGGCCAAGGCCAACGAGGAGGCCGACAAGCTCGAGAAGGAGAAGGCCGACAAGCTCAACAACGCCGACTCCATGGTGTTCCAGACCGAAAAGAACCTCAAGGACTACGGCGACAAGATTCCCGCCGAGAAGAAGGGCGCGATAGAATCCGCCTGCACGAACCTGAAGAAGGCCGTCGAGGAGAAGAATCTCGCCGACATCGACAGGTACCTGCCGGAGCTTGAGGCCGCATGGCATGCAGCTTCAGATGACATGGCCAAGGCTGCCCAGCAGCAGGGCCCTCAGAATCCGGAAGGTCCCCAGAACCCTCAGGGCGGACAGGGCGGTCCCCAGCCTGACTACGGGAACTGAAACTGACTGACTTGGAAAGAAGCCGACCGGCGTGAATGCCGGCCGGCTTCTGCGTTTTTACGGAGGATAAATTTGAAAATTGGCGGCGGATTGCTAAATTGGGGTCTGATGATAATCCGCCGGCCATAATTTATACAGAATATGAGAAGATTTGTTCCTGCTTTTGTCATTTCCGCGCTGCTGCTCCTGCTGGCATCGGCGGAATGTTTTGCGTGTACGGGCATAGCCCTGACTGCAACTGACGGCAGCCGAGTCGTTGCCCGGACGGTGGAATGGGCCGCGTCCCCCATGCAGTGCGGCTACGTGGTCGTGCCGCGCGGCTATCAGCTCCAGTCCCTTACCCCTGAAGGGCAGGACGGACTGAGCTTCACATCAAGATACGGCTATGTCGGCATCTGGACCGAATACGAGGCGATAGTGGTGGAGGGAGTGAATGAAAAGGGCCTGTCGGCAGGTCTGTTCTTCTTCCCCAACTACGGCAAATATCCGGATTTCGACGCTGCAAAGAAGTCCTCCACGCTGAGCGACATGCAGCTTGTGTCCTGGATTCTGTCGCAGTTCTCCACCATCGATGAGGTCAAGGAGGCCATATCCGGGGTGCGCGTTGCCGGACTCGACAGCCGCATAGGCACCGTGCACTGGAGAATCTCCGAACCCGGGGGCAGGGTGGTGGTGCTCGAATTCACCGGGGGCGAACCCCATTTCTATGAGAATCCGCTCGGCGTCCTGACAAATTCCCCCGGATTCGAATGGCAGATGCTGAATCTGAACAATTACGTGAACCTGGTTCCCGGCTCCGTGGGTGCCAACAGGCTCGCCGAAGGAGTTGTCCTGAACCAGTTCGGAGGCAACAGCGCCATGCTCGGCCTGCCCGGCGACTTCACCCCGCCCTCCAGGTTCGTGCGCGCCGCATTCTTCCAGACATCCGCTCCGGTATGGCCTACGGGCTTCGATACGGTGTGCCAGGCCTTCCATATCCTGAACAATTTCGATGTCCCTGTCGGAGTGCAGAGGGGCAGGAGCAACGTCTCCGCCGACGGCTCGCAGGAATATAATCCGGCCAACCTCCAGAGCGCGACCCAGTTCACTTCGGCGTCCGACCTGAAAGCCCTCCGCTTCTACTACAGGACGGCCTGGAATTCGAACATCCGTTGCATCGACCTCAAGGCCATTGACTTCGGCAAGGTGGCTTTCCAGAAGGCTCCTCTGGATCCTGATAACAGGCAGCCGGTCGAGATGGTGGCGGTCAAATAGTTCCTGCCGCACGATGCCGTACGATGCCGCTGGAGCGCCGTCCAGCCGTTCAGCCGGATTTGCGATCTGGCTGCCTGTCGCGGTAGGGCAGTAGATTTGTAATCCGCCGCAGATCCCGGACAGCGTTCTGACATAAACCGATGAAACCCGGCCATCGATGGCCGGGTTTCATCGTAAAATATCGCAGCGGTGATCTACTGCTCGTCCTGAAGGCGCAGATGCTGCACGTAGATGGCCTTCATCTTGGCCATGCGGCGCTTCATCGAGGGCTTCTCG
>OHIY01000006.1_pt1 | contig 137055 bp, 126 predicted proteins | sample 1568351 | NCBI WGS metagenome assembly OHIY01 (sample SAMEA3879547, study PRJEB24766) | human gut metagenome | biome: human-associated habitat; feature: feces | place: USA | collected 1985/1987 | reverse complement strand
GCGCCTCGGCATAACAAATAAATTTGTTCTGCGCTCGGCTTCTGCGTATATTTGCCGGATATATCGGATTGACAATGAGAAGGACAAGAGTAAGATTCGCGCCGTCACCCACCGGCCCCCTCCACATGGGAGGAGTCCGCACGGCGCTCTACAACTATCTGTACGCCAAACAGCATGGCGGTGACTTCATACTCAGGATAGAGGATACAGACTCCAACCGCTTCGTGCCCGGAGCCGAGCAGTATATAATTGAAGCCCTGAAATGGTGCGGCATAACGCCGGACGAGGGCGTGGACGCAGAGGGACATGTGGTGGAGACCGCTTCGGAGCGCCACCCCCACGCCCCCTACCGCCAGAGCCAGAGGCGCGGGATCTACCGCAAGTACGCGGAGCAGCTCGTCGAGGCGGGCTATGCCTACTACGCCTTCGACAGCGCCGAGGACCTGGAGCTCATGCGCTCAAAGGCCGAGAACGCCGGCGAGACATTCATCTACAACCACGCCACACGCGGGAAAATGAGCAACTCCCTGACCCTCGACGCCGCGCAGACCGCCAGGCTGCTGGAGGAGCGCAATGACTGGACCATACGGTTCAAGATGCCCGAGAACCGCATCGTGGAGATGGACGACCTGATACGCGGGCACATCGAGGTCAACACCTCGACCCTCGACGACAAGGTGCTCTGGAAAAAGGCCGACGAACTGCCCACCTACCACCTCGCCAACATAGTCGACGACCATCTCATGGAAATCACCGAAGTCATACGCGGCGAGGAATGGCTGCCCTCACTGCCCCTGCACTGGCTGCTCTACGAGGCCTTCGGCTGGACCGGCAGCATGCCGCGCTTCGCGCATCTGCCGCTTCTGCTCAAGCCCGTAGGCAACGGCAAGCTCAGCAAGAGGGACGGAGACAAGATGGGCTTCCCCGTGTTCCCCCTCGAATGGACCTCCGCCGACGGAGAGAAGAGCCACGGCTACAGGGAGGACGGATATTTCCCCGAGGCCTTCGTGAACATGCTCGCCATGCTGGGCTGGAACCCCGGCACGGAGCAGGAGCTCTTCTCCATGGACCAGCTCATCGAAGCCTTTTCCCTCGAGAAGGTCGGGAAGTCCGGGGCGAAGTTCAACCCGGAGAAGGCCCGCTGGTACAACAGGGAATACCTGCGCATGCGCCCGGACGGGGAGCTTGCGGAGCTTTTCATGCCCATTCTCGAGAAGAAGGGCATAAAGGCGGAACCCGGATTCGTGGAGAAGGTCGTCGGGCTGATCAAGGAAAGAGCCACTTTCGTGGCTGACTTCTGGGACATCGCCTCCTGCATCTTCGTGGCTCCGGAGAATTTCGAGGCCTACGGCATCAAGGCCGGCGCCGCGTTCGAAAAGCCGGCAACACCCGGCAGGCCCGCCGACCCCAGGGCAAAGGTCTACGACGACGTTTCGACCGCACCCTTCCTCGCTAAGGATGTGGACAAGTTCTGGAAAGAAGAATACCGGACTGCTGCCAAGGATGCCCTGGAACACTGCGAAGCCGGGGGCATCGAGGAATACATACGGTCGAAGGGCCTGCCTCTCGGCAAGGTCATGAACTGTCTCAGGCTTGCACTGACAGGCGCTGCAAGCGGGCTCGGAATCGCTGACATCGTGTCATTCATCGGCAAAGATGAGGCGCTCGCGCGGCTGGACTATGCGTTCAGACGCCTGGCCTGAGGCTGCCCCTGCAGCGCATCGACATTTTGAGGTTTGATTCTCCTGCGACGGCATGATGCCGCTTGCCGACACGCCTGCATCGCATCGGCATCTTGAGCTCTGATTCCCCTTCCCTGCCGCAGAGCGGAAGTCTTCGGAATCCGCCTATGCAAAAAGTGCGGTACGGGACATTCATGTGCCCTGGCCTTATCTTGAAATCCGGCTAAGGCACAGAATTTTTGCTGAAACCCTCCTGTAACCGGTTGGATTCCGGATTGTGAATAGCTGATTGCTGATTCCTGATTGCAGATTCCTGATTACTGATTCCAGATTCCAGATTCCGGATTCCAGATTCCGGATTCCACCTTCAATCCTGCTTCTGACTTTTTCGAGCCGCCACGACAGCCGACAGGATAATCATTTAATAATGGTGTTTTCTCTGTCACAAACAAGTGCTTCGGCACGGAATTGGCAGTGAGTTTCACCGAATAGTTTTTTCATAGGTTTAATTTTAGGTTAGAATTGCCGTTACGACCCGATGTGATATCGGGTCGTAATTTGTTTATGGCCGTTCGTTCCGCACTGTTCGCGGTATAATTGCCAGAAAAAGAAATTTCCCGGGAACGCGGTGTTCCCGGAAATGCCTTGCTATCAGCTATTTGCAATCGAAACATGTACGCAGGTCAACGTCCTCGAAGCGACTCGCGGACAGGCCATTCAGAGAAAGCTGCCCCACAGCGGCCTCCAAGGCGATTTTTGCAAAAACTGTTGTACTCGGGTATTTACATCTGCCATCCCTCGTCCCTGTCACGAGCAGTTTTTGTCATTGCTGCAAGCCGAAAACGGCAATTATGTTGCGGAACGTGATGCAAGGCCGATTTGGACGAAAAAGGATTCCAGGGCAAAAGAACCGGCCCGCCCTGTCGAGCGGACTGAATTGACGCCGAGCAGGCTTTTTTCGCCTGTGAGGCGCAATTGCAGCCGCGAGGCACTGAAACGGCGATTTCCGGAACAACTCCGTGCACAAGTAGCCTTCCATGCACCGCCCCGCACGCAATGTCAAAATGTATTTTCCACCCTTGCAGATTATGCGCCGATTCAGTAATTTTGAAAGTTGAAAATTCCCCTTATGGGAAGAACGATGGTGATGTTTGCCACAGCGGCCTCGTGACCGTCATCGCCGAACCCTGGGACAATGCCGACGGCACCCGTACCGCATATATAACGGTCAGCACCTGCTGCGAGAGCGTCACCGTGACGGTCCGTCAGACCGATGAGGAGAATTTCAACTGGAATTACGGAGAACTGACAAATGAAAATAGGAATCTGCAGCGACCACGCCGGTCTTGAGTACAAGACCAGGCTGATAGCCTACCTGCTCGGCAAGGGCTATGAAGTGGTGAATTACGGAACCGATTCCCCCGACAGCTGTGACTATCCCGATTTCGCCCACAGGCTGGGATATGCACTCGACAACGGGGATGTGGATGCCGGAATCGCGCTCTGCGGCACCGGTAACGGCATGGCCATCACGCTGAACCATCATCCTTCGGTCAGGGCCGGACTGGCATGGAACCAGGAGGTCGCGAAGCTCGTGAAGGAGCACAACAACGCCAACGTGCTGGTGATGCCGGCGCGTTTCGTGTCGTACCGCATGGCGGTGATGATGGTACGCCAGTGGCTGGAAACCCAGTTTGCCGGAGGACGGCACCAACGCAGAATTGACAAGATTGCTCTCCACTGACATATCCGATTACCCCGAGGGCATCGTGCTTCCCGTGGACAAGCCCTGGCGCTGGACCTCCGCCGACCTCGTGCGGAAGATCAAGTTCACCGCCAAGCGGCATTTCGGGAAGAAGAATCTCAAGGTGGGGCACGCCGGCACGCTGGATCCTCTGGCTACCGGCATACTTCTGGTGTGCATAGGTCCGGCCACGCGCAGGGCCGAGGAGCTCCAGGCTTCGAGGAAGGAGTATGTCGCCGGGGTCAGCTTCGGCGCCCTCACGGCTTCGTACGACCTGGAGAAGGAGGTGGAGGCCGGCTATCCTCTCGCCGGGGTCAGCGAGGCGGCGCTCAGGGCGGTGCTGCCTTCGTTCATCGGGGAGCAGGAGCAGATAGCGCCGCTGTTCAGCGCCAAGTCGGTGGACGGGGTGCGGGCCTACGAAATGGCCAGGAAGCTCTACCGCCAGGGGAAGAAGGCGGACGCCGAGGGCATAATCAGCGCGTCGCGCATCAATGTCTATGAGATGGAACTGCTCTCGTGGTCAGATTCGCTGCCGCTTTCGGAGATAGTTCCGGCTTTCGACGCCCAGGACAGGAAGATCAAGGTGGCCGACGTCTCGGGGCTGTCCCTGCCGACGGCCATGATAAGGGTATCCTGCAGCAAGGGGACATATATCCGCGCCCTGGCCAGGGACCTCGGCGAGGCTCTGGGCAGCGCGGCCTTCCTCAGCAGCCTCCGCCGTACCGGAAACGGGGGCTACGGCATCTCCGAGGCCCTCAGCCTCGACGACGCCCTGAATCTCTTCAACCATTAGTTTCCCAAGCTGTTTTGCGTATCTGATATTCCGGCCCTGCCGCTCTGGCCATAGATCTCGCAATATCCGCCGTCTGCTCCAAGACCGAGCCGGATGCCGTCGCGCCATAGCATAAGCGTCAGCCGGGCGCTCTCCCCAGGAGGACCAGGGGTCATGGACTACAACTCCGACAATTACGGCAACCTCTACAGCTCCTCGCTGTCGGAGTTCCTAGACTAGAATAGAAAAAGGACAGGGCCACGCCTGGAACGCTCCCTGTCCTGAATACAAAATTATTAACCGCTAATACCCAGGAATATTCAAGTGTAGGTTAAGAACGGCCGGATTCCCGGCCAATATGATAGTTTGGTTAGAATCTTTCTAGTGACGACAAATATACACAAGCACGTTCTCTGCGCGGTACACTCACATCTTCAAAAAGTGGAAAATAGTCCAAATTGGAAATTAATGTGTATTTTTGTTCAAACTTAAAGAAAACCATGCGAAAGCGGCTCGCACTGCTGAACCTTCTGATTCTCTCGGCCATGACGGCCGAAGCCCTTCCGTCATACACCTTCACGCGCTATCTCGAAAGGAACGGAATCCCTACCACCAGGGTCGAGAAGATAATACAGGACGCCGACGGGTACCTCTGGCTCGCCTCATGGTCCGGGCTGTACCGCTTCGACGGACTGCGGTTCATCAGCTTCAGGAAAAATCCCGCAGCGGCAGCCGCCAGCGCTGCGGACGAGAGGCTCGCCGACCTCAGCGGCGACAGGTTCGGACAGCTCTGGCTGCTCACCATGAACAATGTCCTGCACCGTTTCGACTGCTCTTCAGGAGAATCCGGGAAACCGCTCGCCTATGGGATACAGGCCATCTTCAAGCTGGCCGGCGACGACTTCCGCTTCGTGACCTCCCACGGGACGGTGCTGAAAAGCGACTACTCCAGGGACGGAAAGGACTGCACACTGTCCGAATGCCTCAGGCTGCCGAGGGGAGAGAACGTCATCTCGGTCTTCTCCGATTCGGACGGTACGGTCTGGACCCTGACGGACAAGGGGATATACAGCGGGGAGAAGCTTGTAGCCGCCATACCCGGGCTGTGCTCCTATGAAAGCACCGACAAGCTCTACATCGGCAGCACCGGCGGCCGGATGCTCATAGCCGGGAAAAACGGGACAAGCATAGAAAACATAGGGACGGGCATACGGGTCGAACTCATAGCCGCCGTCCCAGGCCGAGAAGAATTCCTCGCCGGCTCCGGCGAGAGCGGGCTGTTCTGCTGGAACAGGGCCGATGGGAGCGTGACACGGGTAAAGAACGACTCCTGGAACGGAGGGCCGCTCAGGCAGCAGCGCGACCGCTTCGGCAACCTCTGGATATACTCGGAGAACGGAAGCCTGAACTGGTACGACAAGGACGCCAGGAAACTGGTTCCATTCTACAACAGCAGGCTCCAGCCGGCATGGAACCCCGAGACCCGCCTCAACGCACTGTTCGTGGACAGCCAGGGCAACCTGTGGCTCTCCGGCTCCTGGGGCGGACTGGAGAGAGCCAGCTACAACGCGGGAGAATTCAGGCTAAGGCCCATCGACTCGCGCCCCGGCGCCTCTCCTGCCGCCAACGACGTCAGAGCCGTGTTCCAGAGCGGCGACGGCACCATATACGTGTCCACGCGGGACTGCAAGGTCCACCTGCTGGACAGCCTGCTGCACGAAATCGCCTTCTGGCAGACTGAAGCCCCGGTCTACACGATAACGCAGGCAGGCGACGGAAACATCTGGCTGGGGACCAAAGGCTCGGGGATAATCGAGAACACTGCCGGCCCGTCGGAAGCCGCGGACTACCGGCCGCACCGCTACGCCAAATCCGAGGACTATTACGCCCCCAACAGCGAACTCATCTACGACTTCAACTCCGACAGCCCCGACAGGCTCTGGATAGCCTCGTTCGACGGCAGCCTCTCCTATGTGGACATGAGCGACAGCGAACGGCGGTTCATAAGCAAGAAGAACCTCCTCTCCTTCCCCACCGAACAGCTCAACATGATGAGGCACGTCAGCTTCGGCCCGGACGGAAAGCTCTATGCAAGCGGGACCCTCGGTCTCTTCGTATGCCCCAACCCCGACGCAGATGCCCAGGACCTGCGCTTCATACGCTTCCCGAGGGTGAAGGACTACGACATCCAGCACATACTGTTCACCGGCGGAGGGGAGCTCTGGGCCTCGTCTTCAGGCAACGGGTTCATCCGCCTCGAAAGCACCTCCCCTGACAGCGACATCAGGACATTCACCACGCGCAGCGGGCTCATGTCCAACTTCGTCCTCAGCGCCATAGAGGACAGGTCGGGCAACATCTGGATCGCCTCCAACGGAGGGCTCAACAAGTTCAACCCCCGGACCGGAAGCATAATAGGCTATTCCTACGGCCGCATCGGCCTGAACATGCGTTTCAACGAAGGCAAGCCCCTGATGGCCTCCGACGGGAAAATATACTTCAACACCACTAGGGGCCTGATGTACTTCGACCCTGATGAAGTCTCCAACAGTTCCTTCGTCCCGAAGATTCTTGTGAATTCGCTGACGGTCACGGGAAAGAGAAAGAACCACGACGCCTCTGGAATCGTGAGGATGAGGAAGCGCGACGCCCTCAACCTCAATTTCTCCGCCATCGACCTCAGCGCCCCGGAAAGGGTCATCTACTACTACATGCTCGACGGCAGGGACAGGCAGTGGAACAGCCTGGGGAACGACCCGCGCATACATATCGACAAGCTCAAGCCAGGGAAATACAGCCTCAGGCTGCGCTCGACCAACGGCGACGGAGTCTTTACGGACAACGAAAAGACCATAGAGCTGGTGGTCAGCCCCGACTTCCTGCCCTGCCTGCTCCTGGCCGTCCTGTTCCTGGGCGCGGCGGCGTTCAGCCTGACACGGCGGCGCACGCTTCCCTCACCCGGAACGGAAGATGACCTGGACAGCGCGCAGCGGTTCAAGAAGGAGTTCTCCGAATACCTGGCTGAACATATCGACGACGGGGAGCTGAACATCACGGAGATGGCGGCGGCGATGAACATGAGCCGCTCCGCGCTCTTCGGGAAATGCCGTTCCGCCACCGGCATGGCCCCGCTGGAATACCTGAGGAGCATGAGGTTCAGCAAAGCCGCCGAAATGCTGGGCTCCGACCGACACAGCATCTCCCAGATAGCCTGGGCCACCGGATTCAACGACTCCCACTACTTCAGCAAGGCCTTCAAGCAGAAATTCGGCATGACACCCTCGGAATACCGCAGAAGACACAGGTAATTTATTATCTTTGCGCCCCGATGGAAACCAGAGTAAAAACTACCGCCGGGGCCGCAATGCCCGTGCTGATTGCGCTAAGCGTCGCGCATTTCATCAACGACCTGCTGCAGACCACCGTCACCTCGGCATATCCGATAATAAAGGATGACCTCGACCTGAACTTCGCGCAGATAGGCTCGATAACCTTCGTCTACCAGCTCGCAGCATCGGTGTTCCAGCCTCTCGTGGGCATGCTTTTCGACAGGAAACCGTTCCGTGGCAGCATGGAGCTGGCCACCACCTTCACCCTGCTCGGCATCATCTGCCTCGCGCTGGCCCCCAACCTCGCCGGCATATATCTCGCCGTGTTCACCATAGGCATAGGCTCCTCGATAATCCATCCCGAAGCCTCGCGCATCACCTCGCTCGCCTCCGGTGGCAGACGTGGTCTGGCCCAGTCCATCTTCCAGGTGGGCGGCAACTTCGGAGGCGCGGTCGGCCCGCTCATCATAGCCGTCACGGTCGTCCCCTACGGACGCAGCCACTTCCTTTGGTTCGTCCTGCTCTCGGCCGTTTCCTACGCCGTCACGGCCTTCATCAGCCGCTGGTACAATTCCTATCTCGACACCCACGGCCACAACTCCAGGGCCACGTCATTCAGGCCTCGCCCGCTCCGCCTCGGCGCCACCATAGCCGTCATAGCGCTCATCTGCGTGCTCATAATATCCAAGTACATCTATCTGGAAAGCCTGAAGAACTACTATACCTTCTACCTGCTGGAGAAGTTCGGCATCAGCGTGCAGCTCTCCCAGGTCTTCCTCTTCGTGTTCCTGTTCGCGACTGCTGCCGGAACGCTCGTGGGCGGCCCCGTCGGCGACAGGATAGGCCGGAAATACGTGATTCTGCTGTCGATAGTGGGCACCGCTCCGTTCAGCCTCGCGATGCCCCACACGGGGCTGGCCGCCACTGCGGCGCTGAGCTTCTGCTCGGGCTTCATCCTTTCATCGGCCTTCCCGGCCATACTGCTGTACGCCCAGGAGCTTCTGCCCAACAAGCTCGGCATGGTCTCGGGGTTGTTCTTCGGCTTCGCCTTCGGAATCGGAGGCATAGTGGCGGCCGTGCTGGGCAATATGATAGACCTCCACGGCATCGAATACGTCTACCGCATCGTGGCCTGGTCGCCGCTCATCGGTCTGGCCGCCATCTTCCTTCCGGATCTGCAGAAGAAAGTGCGGTGAAACCGCCCCTCCGGCGTCTGTACGGCATATTATTTGTACGTTTTTACCGGTTCGGTCGAAAATTCCAATCAGACGGTAGAAATGAGCAAGGACGTACGGAAAAAGATTCTTGAAGCCGCATCGGAGGCCTTCTCCGCATACGGCTACGACAAGACCACGGTGGAGGACATTGCCAAAATGGCGGACAAGGCCAAGACCACCGTCTACTATTGTTTCGAAGGGAAGGCGGAAATCTTCTCGGCCGCCCTGGAAGAGGAGGTCAGGGCCATGCAGGACGGGCTCTCGGTCTACCTCAACCCGGCGTCCGGGAACATCGTGCCCAGCCTGCGCGACTACCTCAAGAAACGCATGGACGTCCTGCTGGGTTCACGGCTCTACAGGAAATTTCTGGTCGAAGCCATAAAGCGAGGCAACAGAAGCGAGCTCGGAAGCATCCTCTTAAAGGCACGCGAACCGCTCGACCTGGCCGAAAGGCAGTTCTTCAGCCTGGTATGCGCGTTCGCAAAGGAGACCGGCGCCCTCGACAACAAGGTCGAACCGGAAATCTTCGCCGAGATGCTCACGATGGTGCTCCGGGGCGTGGAGGTGCAGATACTGCTGTCCGACGACGAGGCGGCTTCGATGGCCACCTACGACGAAATGGTGAACTTCATTACAAACACAGATAACTACAGCGGAAGATGAAAAAGATATTGATTGCGGCAGCCCTCATGGCCGCAGCCTGTTCCTGCACCAAGGAGGGGACGGCGAGATTCGAGGGATACTACTCCTACAAGACCAGCGGAACGATCAGCTTCGAGGCTACATCGGCCGCGTCCTCGGAATCCGAGCTCGCCCCCGACGAGATGACCTTCAGCATATCTCCGGAATCCGGCCAGCTCAACATCCTCACGCGTGACAGGAAATCCGGGACGCTGGTGCTGACGATGAACGCCGTCGCGGGCGGGGTCGCCAAGGTTGAGGGCAAGGCCGAAGGGAGCAGCCTGACACTCGAGGATTTCAGCAAGCATGTGAGCTTCGGACTGTCCAGCTCCGCCGTCGAAAGAAGCCATGACTTCACCTTCAGCGGCAGCGGCGAGCGGCTCGACGACATGCTCCTGATAGATTTCACGGCAAGCGGCTCCATGGACTACATGGGCCGGAGCTATGTGGTGACAGGTTCTGACATAAAATGCGTGGCAAGACTCAACGACAGATGAAAAGGATTCCGATATATATCGCTGCCCTGCTGGTTCTCGCAGGCTGCAATTCCACCGGCGGACGGACAGGTTCCGCTGAAAGGGCGCCGATAGCGGTGAAGGTACAGGAAATCACCGACGTAAGCTCCGCCGGTATCATTTCCTACGTGGGCACCGCCGAGGCCGTCAGGTCCACGGTGATATCCGCACCCAACGCCGGACGCCTGGTATCGCTTAACGCAGGCAGAGGCGACAGGGTGAGCGCAGGGCAGGTTCTCGGCCAGATCGAGTCCCAGACCGTGCGCAGCACTTGGCAGATGGCCCAGGCCACCCTCAGCCAGGCCGAGGACGGATACGAGCGCGCAAGCAAGGTCTACAGCTCGGGCAGCATCTCGGAGGTGCAGATGGTGGAGATCAACACCAAGCTGAGCCAGGCCCGCGCAGCCGCCGAGGCGGCGCAGAACGCGCTCGACGAATGCACGCTCAAGGCTCCTTTCGACGGCTATGTCGCCGAGGTGATGGCCGACGAAAGCGTGCAGCTGAACATGTTCGACCCCGTCCTCAGGCTCATGGACATCTCCGAAATCATCATACGCTTCGCGGTTCCGGAAAGCGAGATCAACAGCCTGCATGTCGGCCAGGAAGTCAGCGTGGACGTGGCCGCGACCGGCTCCGCCGCCCTGAAGGGCAGGATACTCTCCAAGGGCATATCGGCGTCGCCTCTCTCCCACAGCTACGACTGCACCGCCAGCCTTGACGCCGGCCCCGGGAAGCTCATGCCTGGTATGGTCTGCGAAGTCCATGTCAGCGAGCGCGGCGGCCACGGAGCCGTGGTGCCGGCATCGGTAGTGCAGACTGGCGCCGAAAGCCGCTATCTCTGGACCGTGCGTGACGGACGCGCGCAGAAGACCCCGGTCAAGGTCGGAGGATTCTCCGGCAACGGAGTGATCATCACCGAAGGCCTGGACGAAGGCGACCTCGTCATCGTGGAAGGCTATCAGAAAGTTTCATCCGGAATGAAGGTCACGACGGAGGAGGAATAGATGGAGAACAGGAAATCATCTCTCATACTCTGGACGATAAGGCACAAGTCCATCATCTACCTGATTCTGGTGGTGCTGGTGGGAATCGGCATCTACGGAATCTCGAAGATGAACAAGGACGAATATCCTTCGTTCGAAATCAAGCAGGGCCTTGTGGCCGCCGTCTACCCCGGAGCGTCTTCGCTCCAGGTGGAAGAGCAGGTCGCAAAACCCGTGGAGCAGGTGCTGCTCTCGTTCGACGAGGTCAACAGCCAGAATCTCCAGATCACCTCGAAGGACGGCATCTGCTACATGCTCGTCGACCTCACCTCCCCCGCCCGCACCAAGGACGAGGTGTGGTCCAAAATCAAGATGAAGCTTGACGAGACCAAGAGCACCCTGCCTCCCGGCGTGCTGGCACTCGTGGTCATTGACGACTTCGCATCGGTCTCCTCCTCGCTGATTGCGATGGAGTCCGAAGACAAGAGCTATAGCGAGCTCATGGAGCTCGCCGACGAACTCTGCGAAAGGCTCAGGACGATTCCCGAGCTGGCGGCCGTGACCGTCTACGGCGGGCTCGACGAGGAGATTGCGGTGACCGTGGACATGGAGAAGCTCTCGAGCTACGGCATCTCCCCTACGAGCCTGATGCTGGGCTACCAGAGCTCCACGCTGCAGCTCCCCAGCGGAAGCTTCAACTCCGGATACGCCAATTCCCCCATCCACATCAGCTCGCCCGTCGGCAGCGAACGCGAGATAGCAGAAAGGATAGTCTGGAGCGATCCTGCGGGCGGCATAGTGAGGCTCAAGGACATAGCCACGGTGGAAAGGCGCTACAAGGCTCCCGATTCGTTCGTCAACTACAACGGGAACTCCTGCCTGATAATCTCGGTGGAGATGCGCTCCGACAATGACATCGTGGCCTTCGGCAAGGAGCTCGACAAGGTGATAGACGAATACGAGCAGGATCTGCCCGAGAGCGTGACCCTGACACGCATTACTGACCAGCCCAAGCTGGTGCGCAATTCAGTGTTTTCCTTCCTCAGGGACCTCGTGATTTCAATGGTCGTCGTGATTCTGGTGATGCTGATGCTCTTCCCCATGAAATCGGCGCTCATCGCAAGTTCCGGAGTGCCCGTGTGCACGGCAGTCGCCCTGGCGGTCATGTACCTGACCGGAATCGGGCTCAACACGGTCTCGCTGGCAGCCCTGATAGTGGTACTCGGAATGATAGTCGATGACTCGATAATCACGATGGACGGCTATATGGGAGAGCTGGGCAAAGGCATGACCCGCGAAGAGGCGGCCCAATCGAGCGCACGCGAGCTCATGATGCCCATGATTACGGCGACCACGGGGCTGAGCCTGATGTTCTTCCCGGCCATGGGTCTCATCACCGGCTATCTCGGAGACTTCGTGACCTACTTCCCCTGGGTCGTGGCAATCGCCCTGACCGCCTCGCTCTTCTACGCCATATTCGTGGTGCCTTCGCTCGAGGTCAGGTTCATACGCAGCGCCAACATCGAGCAGGACAACATCTTCTCGCGCATACAGAAGAAATTCTTCTACGGACTGCAGAAGGCCTACGACACCGCACAGGACTGGTGCTTCCGCCATCCCAGGATGACGCTCTCAGCCGGAGTCGGAGCCGTGGCTCTCGCCGTCGTGCTCTTCTTCCAGCTCAACATCCAGATGATGCCCATGGCCGACAGGGACTTCTTCGCAGTCGAAGTCACCCTGGACAGCAATGCCGGCCTGGAGGACACCAGGGCGGTCGTGGACTCGCTGCAGAACATGATGCTGCGCGACGGGCGCGTGGAATCGGTCACGTCGTTCATAGGCAACAGCGCCCCGCGCTTCACCGCGACCTACACCCCTGCCACTCCCTCGCCCAACTACGCACAGCTCATAGTAAACACCAGGTCGATTGAGGCGACCAAATCCATACTCCCGGAATACGAGGAGAAATACGAGCATTATTTCCCCGAAGCCCTGATACGCATCAAGCAGATGGACTATCAGGCGGCCACTCCCATAGAGATACGCGTGCAGGGAGCCGATTTCGACTCCATCAAGCCTGTGGCCGACACAGTCAGGGCCTACCTTCAGGCCCATGACAGGGAGATGAAATGGGTCCACAGCACGGCCGACGACTACCTGAGCTGTGTGGAAGTCAGCCTCGACGCGGACGAGGCGGCAAGGCTCGGAGTCAACAAGGCCATGCTCTCGCTCTCGCTCGCCGGGACGCTGGGAAGCCAGCCGCTCGCCTCGCTCTGGGAGGGCGACAAGGCGATTCCGGTCAATCTCTACAGCTCCGGGGTCAGAGACGGAATGCCCTACGACATGATAGGCAACCAGCAGGTCAGCACCTCGATGCCGGGCATAAGCGTGCCCCTGAGGCAGGTGGCAGATGTCACGCCGGGATGGGAGCCCGCCCAGCGCATACGCTACGCCAGCGAGGAGACCATCATAGTCTCCGCCGACATGAAGTCCGGGCAGAGCCAGCCGGCTTCGATGAAGCATATCAGGAAATTCATCGACGGCCTGCAGCTGCCGGAGGGAGTCCACATAAGCTACGGAGGCCTGACCGCAATCAACACCGGGGTGATTCCCGAGATTCTGATGAGCTTCATCTGCGCCGTGGCCGTGCTCTTCCTCTTCCTGCTCCTGCATTTCCGTAAGATCTCCATAGCGATTCTGGCCATAGTGCTCAGCGCGCTCTGCCTGTTCGGAGCTTTCCTGGGCCTCTGGATATTCGGGCTGGACTTCAGCATCACAGCCGTGCTCGGACTCATAAGCCTCGTGGGCATCATTGTCCGCAACGGCATAATACTCTTCGAATATGCGGAGGAGCTGCGCTTCCAGCGCGGGCTGCCGGTCAAGGAAGCTGCGGCCATGGCGGGCAAGCGCAGGATGCGGCCCATCTTCCTGACCTCATGCACCACGGCGCTCGGGGTATTGCCCATGATTCTCAGCGGCGACCAGCTATGGCTGCCAATGGGGGTGGTGATATGCTTCGGCACCCTGCTCTCCGTAATCATGATAACCCTGATCATGCCCGTCTCCTACTGGCAGATTTTCAGAAAGGACAGGCGTCCAAAGGAGGTGAACGAATGAAAAAGACGGTTCTTGCGGCACTCGCCGCGCTGACATGCATCGCGGCTCCGGCCCAGGAGCTGAGGCTTACACTGGAGGAATGCCGCGAAATGGCCCTGCAGAACAACAGCTCCGCAGTAGGGGCCGCTCTCGACCTGGAGGCCGCGCGGTACCAGAAGCAGGAGGCTTTCGCCGAATACTTCCCCAGGGTGAGCGCGATGGGCTTCGGGTTCTGGGCCTTCGACCCGCTGCTCGAGATAGGGGTAAAGGACATCTTCGGAAACAATGACTTCAGCAACAATCTCCAGGGTCTCATCGACTCATACGCGCCGATGTACGGCCTCCCGACCAGCTATACCACGCTCAGCCGGGGGTATCTCGCCGGAGTCAGCGTGATGCAGCCGATCTTCGCCGGAGGCAGGATAGTCAACGGCAACAGGCTTGCGGCCCTCGGCGTGGAGGCGGCAGGGCTGCAGCAGGAGGTGCAGAGACGCAGCACTTCGGATGAAATCGAGGGATACTGGTGGCAGGTGGTCTCACTCCAGGAGAAAAGGGAGCTGCTTGCGGGCTCGAAGGAGTTCGTCGACACGCTCTTCCGCGATGTAACGGCCGCCTACGAAGCCGGACTGGTGACGGAAGACGAACTGCTGCAGGTCAAGCTGGCCCGCAACGAGCTGCTCTCGAACGAAGTGCAGCTGGACAACGGACTCAAGCTCGCAAAGATGAACCTGCTGAACTCGATAGGACAGGGCTATACGGTGATCAGCGCCAACGCCTCCGAGGAAAGGCCGTATATCGATTCGATAGTGCTGGCGGACGAGGAGGGACTGCCCGGACCGCCCGAAGCCTACTATGTGGACGAAGAGAGCATCGCGGCTTCGATGGAGGAGACGCGGCTGCTGGAGCTCCAGGTGGAGGCGGCGGAACTGCAGAAGAAGATGGCCCTCGGCGAGGCATTGCCGCAGCTGGCAGTGGGAGCCACCTACGGCTATTACGACTTCACCGGGAAAGGCGATTTCAACGGCCTCGCATTCGCCACCGTGCAGATTCCGATTTCGGACTGGGGCAAGACCTCCGCGAAGATGAAGCGCCTGCAGACCCAGGTCGACAAGGCGGCATCGCAGCGCGACTACCTCCAGTCCCAGATAATATTGGGAGTACGGCAGAGCTGGGTCGAGCTCAACTCGGCATGGAGCCAGTACCAGCTTGCCCTCGACTCCGAGGCTGCGGCCGAAGCCTCATTCGGCAGGGTCGAGCGCAACTACGAGGCAGGGATGGTGACAATAGCAGAACTGCTACAGTCGCAGACCAGCCTGCGTCAGGCCTCCGACAAGCGCGCCGACGCCCTCAACTCCTACCGCCAGGCGCTCCGGAAATGGCTTGACCTGGCACGGTAGCACCGCAACGCCCGGCGGCACTGTTCGCCGGGGGCAGTGGCGGCTGGTGGCTGTTGCCGTGAAGGAGGCTTTCCCCAAATCCCTCGCCTCCTGAATGGCAACAGCCTCCAGCCGCATACATCCCAATAAAAATATTAGTATCTTTAGACAAAAAATAAAGAGAAATGCTGCTTCCGCCATTACAGACCCCCTCAGTAGAAGAAGTCGCCATCGAATCCGCCGACTCCGTCGTAGTAGGCATCGAGAACTTCGCCCACGACCTCGTCACCAACCCGACCGGAACCCTCCAGGACCTCGGGCAGGACATCATAAACTTCGGACTGAAACTGCTTGCGGCCCTGCTGATCTACCTTGTCGGCGCATGGCTCATACGCCGCATCAAGAAAGGGCTCTCGCGGATGTTCATACGGCGCAACACCGAGAAGGCGCTCGCTTCCTTCGTGATGAGCTTCACCTCGATAGGACTCACCATCCTGCTGATCATCATCACGATAAGCACGCTCGGAGTCAACACCACCTCCATCGCCGCCCTGATAGCCGCTGCCGGCGTGGCGATAGGAATGGCCCTCAGCGGAACCGTACAGAACTTCGCCGGAGGCATCATGATACTGATGTTCAAGCCTTTCAAGGCCGGAGACTACATCGAGTCCCAGGGCTACGAAGGCACGGTGACCTCCGTCAGCATCATCAGCACCACGATCACCACGACCGACAACAGGGCGATAATCCTGCCCAACGGAGCCCTGTTCAACGGGAACATCAACAACTACTCCCGGAATCCCCTGCGCAGGGTCGACTGGAAAATCGGCGTGGAATACGGCACCGACGCCGGCAAATGCATGGACAAGCTCATAGAGCTCGTGAAATCCGACCCCCGCGTGCTGGACTCCTCGGTCCAGGGAGCGGCCGACCCCGCAGTCACCCTTTCAGAGCTCGGCGACAGCGCGGTGGTCTTCTCCGTCAAGGTATGGGTCAGGACGGAAGACTACTGGGGAGTGCTCTACGACTACAACAAAAGGGTTTACGACGAGCTTCCGAAGGCCGGAATCGACTTCCCGTTCCCGCAGATGGACATCCATGTTCACAACACCACGGAAAGCACGCCCGCCACTGCAAGGAACAGATAGACTATCTTGCGCACATGGTCGTTATGCAGGCGGCTGTAGACTATCGCACCCACCCAGAGGCCGAGTGCGACTGCCGGCAGCGCCATGAGGGCGGACTCCAGCACTGTATGCGTCACGAAGCCGCTATGCCAGCGGAAAATGGTCATCATCAGATTGCCGGTCACGAAATACCACTGCGTAGCGGCGATATATTCATCCTTGCTGTCGGATGACGCCATGAAATAGACGGCGGCGGGCGGCCCCTGCATCGCGAACATGCCTCCTAGCACGCCGGACAACGCACCCAGCGACACCTGGACCGGCAGCGTCGGCTTCAGGCGCACCTTGTCGTTGAAGAAGAAAAGATATATGCTCACGATTATCAGGGCTATGCCGAACCATCTCTTCAGCGAATGCCCGTCGACCACGGTCAGAACCCTCACCGAGAAGAACGAGAGCACGACGAAGGTCAGCAATATCGGGAGCAGCTTCTTCAGCCTGACATATCTGCGCTGCCGGACAGCCGGGACTATCGCCATGCAGGCCGCAAGTATGCCGGAAAGCGCCGTCGCCTCGCCATAGGTGGGCATGATGTAGGGAAGCATAATCATCATGATTATGCCGAAACCGAAGCCGGTCACCCTTTGGACGAAGCTGGAAAGCGCGGCGAAGAGCGCAATCAACAATATGGTCAGGACTGAAGTCATCTTTCAGTTTAACAATATAGCAAAAAAATCGCCACATTCCGCCGCCGCAGCCGGAAAACTTCGTCAGGCGGCATCAGTCCGACTTCCGGTAGCTCAGAATCGCCCATGTGACTGTCACAGCGCCCAGTCCGGCGAGCCCTGCGGCATCGTACCAGATGTCCGGCAGGGAACTGCCCTTCAGGAACACGGCGCGCATCGCATCGGCGTAGTATCTCATCGGATTGATGCAGGTTATGGCCTGCGCCCAGCCGGGCATCGACGCTATGGGCGTGAAGATTCCGCTCATCAGCATGAAGACCACGGCAAAGAACCATATCACGAACATGGCCTGTTGCGAATTGCTGCTGTAGTTGGAAATCAGGAGCCCGAGGCCCGCCATGACCAGTATGTGGAGCGCGGTGAAGAAATAGACCCACAGCAGGCTGCCCCGGCACACGTAACCGAAAACCAGCCAGGCGATTATCAGGCAGGCGGTGAGTATGAAGAACGCCACTGCCCAGTAGGGAATCATCTTGCAGACCATGAAGGCCGTCTTGCTCACCGGGGTCACGTTGATCTGCTCTATGGTGCCGGCCTCCTTCTCGCCCACTATGTTCAGCGAGGGCAGGAAGGCAGTAATCATCGTGATGGCTATCACTATCAGTGCGGGAACCATGAACAGCTTGTAGTCCATATACGGATTGAAGTAGTATTTCTCCGAGACGTCGGCCTGCGGGGCGGCGGAACCCTGCGGCTCCCCCTTGTCCGCGAGATACATCCTCACGCAGCTTAGCAGATACTGGGAGCCCATGCTGCCCTTGGTGCCGTTGACCGTGTTCAGCTTTATGCCGAGCGGCAGGCCGGAACCGAGGGCCACCTGCCTGTCAAAATCCGGCATTATGGTCAGCACGGCGTCCACCTTGTTGGCGTCCATCAGTTTCTGTGCCTCGGCAGGATCCCTGCAGACGTCAACGAGCCTGAAATATCCCGACGAGGTGCATTTCTCCACAAGCAGCGAGGATTCCCGGCTCACGCAGCCGTCCACCACCGCAAGATTGATGTTCCTGATATCCATGCTCACCGCAAAGGGGAAGACCAGCATCATCAGCACAGGGAACGCGAGAGCCATCCTCGGGAGGCCCGGGTCCCTGAAAAACTGTTTGAATTCCTTTTCCAAAAGATACTTCCACATAGCGCGCCTCCTATTGCAGCCTTGTCCTGAAACTTCTGATGCTGACCGCGAGCAGCACGGCGGCCATGCCGGAAAGTATGGCCAGCTCGCCGGCCACCGACGCCAGCCCGCCGCCCTGTATCATGATCTTCTTGACCATTATTATGAACCATTTCGCCGGAATTATGTCGGAAAACCACTGAAGGGGCAGAGGCATGTTCTCGCACGGGAAGATGATTCCGGAAAATATCATCGTAGGCATCGTGAGCCCCATTCCGCATATCAGCATGGCCGTCCTCTGGGTGGACGAAATCACCGACACCAGTATGCCCACGGCAAGGGAGGTCACCACGAAGACCGTGGCCACCAGGGCCAGGAGCGCCAGGCTTCCGCGCACGGGCACCTCCATCACATAATGCGAAAGCAGCAGTATGCTAGCGAAATTCAGCACCGAAAGCAGCAGATAGGGCACGAGCTTGCTGAAAATTATCCACAGCGGCCTCACTGGCGACACCAGCAGCAACTCCAGCGTGCCCGTCTCCTTCTCCCTCACGATCGAGACCGCCGTCATCATGGAGCATATCAGCATGAGAATCAGCCCCATGACGCCCGGAACGAAATTATACGACGACTTCATCGCGGGGTTGTACATAAGCTGGACCACCGGGGTCATGGACGGCTGCGGGCTCCCGCTCATCCCGATGCTGACATCCTGCTGCTCCTGCTGTATGACCCCCGCCACGTAGCTCGTGATGATTCTCGCCGTGTTCGGGTCGGACCCGTCGCCGATGATTCTTATCGCGGCCTCCCCCGACGGCAGCGAACGTCCGAAATTCCGGCTGAAGCAGACCACGGCGTCGGCTCCGTTCCTGCGGAAAAGTTCCTCGATCCCGTCCGGGCCCGGCAGCTGCCCGGCATATTCCAGGTACCTGTTGTTCTCTATCCTCTCCACGGCTTCCCTGACCCGCGTGTCGGACATGTCGCCGCAGAACGCCACCCTGGCGCGCGTGACCTCCGTGCTCACCGCGAAGCCGAAGAGTATGATCTGCACCACCGGCATAATCATGACGATCAGTATGGTGCGCTTGTCCCTGAAGATATGGCGGCACTCCTTTCTGACAAGTGACAGGAACTCCTTCATGTTCAGCCCTCCCTTTCAGCCCTGCCGGCCACCAGCCGGAACACCCCGTCCATGCCGCCGGCCCCGAACTCCCGCTTCAGGCTTTCGGGAGAGCCCATCGCGGCTATTCTCCCGTCCACCATTATGGACACGCGGTCGCAGTATTCGGCCTCGTCCATGTAGTGCGTGGTCACGAAGACCGTGGTGCCCCGGCCGGCCGTCTCATAAATGAGCTCCCAGAACCTGCGCCTGGTCTCCGGATCCACTCCCCCGGTGGGCTCGTCGAGAAAGATGATGTCCGGAGCGTGCACGAGCGCGATGCAGAACGAGAGCTTCTGTTTCCATCCGAGAGGCAGCTCGCCGGCGTATTTGTCGCCCTCGCCCTCCATTCCGAGCATACCGAGCATCTCCCGGGTCTTTTCCTTTATCCGCCCGTCCTTGAGGCCGTAGATGCCTCCGAACAGGCGTATGTTCTCCCTTACCGTGAGGTCGGGATAGAGCGAGAACTTCTGGCTCATGTAGCCTATGTTCCTCTTTATCTTTTCCTGCTCCCTGCAGATGTCGAAGCCGGCTACCGTGCCGCCGCCTCCGGAAGGACGGCTCAGCCCGCACAATATCCTCATCGCGGTGGTCTTGCCGGCGCCGTTGGCCCCGAGGAAGCCGAATATCTCCCCACGGCGGACGTCGAAGCTTATGCCGTCCACCGCCGTGAAGCCGCCGAACCTCTTCGTGAGGTTCCGTATCTCTATCACATTGCCCGCTGCGTCCATTTTCCTGAAAGTTGCATGAAACAGTCTTCTATGCCCGGCTCTATTTCCCTGACGCTGCAATCGCCGAAGCCCCTGGCCGCAAGCCCGCCCAGCAGCGTCTCCCGATCCGTCCTGGCAGGGTCGTAGGCGAGATGGTGGCAATCTCCGAAGGAAAAGCAGCTCACCGCCCCGTCCAGCCCCCTGAGGGCCTTCAGCAGCGGATACATCCTGTTTCCCCTGACGGCGAGTATCCTGTAGGGATATGCCGACACTATCTGCGAAGGCGTCCCGGAGCCTATGATCTCGCCCGAGCGTATCAGGGCGAGACGGTCGCATAGCGCGGCCTCGTCCATGTACGGAGTTGACACGAACACGGTCACCCCCGACTCCCGTATGCGTCCCAGCATGGTCCAGAAGTCTCCCCGGCTCACGGCGTCCACTCCGGTGGTGGGCTCGTCAAGGAAAAGCACCGACGGCCTGTGGACCAGCGCGCAGCACAGGGCCAGCTTCTGCTTCATCCCGCCCGAGAGCTTGCCCGCCCGGCGTCCGCTGAACGGCTCTATCTGCGAATATATCTCCCTTATCGTATCGTAGCTCCGCTCTATCGTGGTCCCGAACAGCGTCGCATAGAACTCCAGATTCTCCCTTACGCTGAGGTCCTGATAGAGCGAGAACCTCCCCGGCATGTAGCCTATGATCTTCCTGATGCTGAAATAATCGCGGACAATGTCGAGACCGCATATCCTCCCGCTTCCGGCGTCCGGAAGCATCAGAGTGGTCATCATGCGGAACAGCGTGGTCTTTCCCGCCCCGTCGGGGCCGATGAGTCCGAATATCTCCCCTTCCCTGACGTTCAGGGAGATATCCTTCACCGCCCGGAGCTGTCCGTAGCTTTTCGACATTCCCTTTATTTCGATGGCATCCATGGCTCAGTCGGCGACGATATAGGCATACATTCCCAGACGCAGGGGGCTGCCCTTGTCCACGGCGACCTTGACGGCATACACGAGGTCCGCCCTCTCGTCCCTGGTCTGGATGTTCTTCGGCGTGAACTCCGCCTCCTCCGAAATCCAGGTGACCGTCCCTCCGTATTCCCGGAGCTGCCTGGAGCCGTCATCGGGCAGGACCTTCACCCGGTCGCCGGGCTTCAGTCCGGCCAGCTGGGCGGTGGAGAAATACGCCCTCACGTAGAGCTCGTCCATGTCGACTATGGTGAAGAGCGGCTTTCCGGCGGTGACCATCTCGCCCTCTTCGACATATTTGGTGAGAACGGTGCCGCCGATGGGCGAACATACCCTGCATTTCCTCAACTTGTCCTCGGTTTCGGCTATCTGGACTTCGATGGTGGCTATCTCGGCGGCGATGCCCTCGTTGTTCTGCCTGTAGTTCTGCTCCGCCGCTGCTATCTGGCCCTGCAGGATGTCTATCTGCGAGTTCAGGTCATCGACCTGCTTCTGCGTCCCGGCATCCCGGGCCAGCAGGGCGGAGGCGCGCTTCAGCTCCCGGGAGAGGTTCTCCAACTGCGCATACTGCGGCCTCATCTGGCATTCCACGTCCACCTCCTTGACTGCGGCGCTGGCCTTCCTGCGCAGGAGTTCTTCGCGCTGCAGCCATAACTGCACCGTGTCTATGCTGCCCACGCACTCCCCTTTCAGGAGCCTGTCGCCCTCGATGACGTCCAGTCTCACCATCCGCCCGCCGTTTTCGGCGGACACGGTGACTTCCACGGCGTCCACCTGCCCGCACGCGTCATAGTCGGGCGTTCTCGGTCCGCAGCCGGCGACGGACAGCACCGCCGCGACAGCCGCCATGATTCTCGTATTTTCCATTGTCAAGCTTGTTTTCATTATTCGCCGTATCCTATGCAGTTCCTGTAGTCGCATATCGCCATCAGCAGCTGAATTCTGTGTATCGATTCCGCCACCCTGGCGTTATATTCGTCGTCTATCCTCTTCATCAGGTCGTTCATGGAAATCGCGCCGTTGCGGTACTGCTCTTCGCCGGCGGCACGGACGGATTCCTGGAGCGCTATGATCTCCCCGTCCTTCTCCAGAAGCCGGCGCGCCTTGTCGATAGAGCTTTTCAGCTGAAGCGCGCTGATGCCCGTGTTGAAGAGGAAGGTCTCCCTGTCGGACTCTATCGTGCGGAGCTGGACGTCGAGCTTCTGCTTTTCGTCCTTCCTGGTATAGAGGGCGCCTATGTCCCAGGACATCTTGATTCCGGCGGTCCAGTAGGGCTGGAACGAGCTGTCCAGCATGTTCAGTCCCGGCCTGCCCATGCCGCCCTGGAGAGAAAGGCTGAATTTCGGGAATATCTTGGTGTCGAGCTGGCGGAGCTGGGCCTCCCCCTGCCTGAGCTGCGCGTCGTAGAGGGAAAGCTCCGGGCGGGTGACGGAGTCCGTGATGCGGACGTCGTAATCAGGAACGGCCAGCTCCTGGCCGTCGAGGCTGATTCCCGTAAGCTTCTCCAGCATCCCGACGTAGGCCGCCCTGTCGGACAGCAGGCCCTCCTTCTGCTGTTCGCAGTCGAGCATGTTGACCCTTACGATGTCGAGGTCGGCCCTGTAGGCCGTGCCGTTGTCGATGCACGCCCTGACCTGGTCCGCATTTCTCTCAAGGCTTCTCCCGAGTATGTCGTTCTGGTGCAGCTGGGCGTCGATGAGCAAGATGCCGAGGTAGACCTGCGCCACCCTGTCGTTTATGGAATAGACCGACACCTCGACCTGGCTCTTCTGGACTTCGGCGCCGGCGGAGTACAGCTCTTTCTGGCTTTTCGACGTTCCGCCGTCCCAGATGGTCTGGCTGATTTCGCCGACCACCGAATACTGGTCGTGCGGCAGGTCGAAGCTGAAGCCCGGAATCTCGAAAGGCATCTCCACCACGTCCGACTGGTACGAAGCCTTGCCGGAAACTGTCAGGCGCGGGAGCCAGGATTTCATGGCAGCCGCGATGTCGTATTCCGCTGCGGCCTCAATCAGGTTCAGCTGGCGTATCTGGGGATAGTTCTTCCGCGCCAGGTCCATGCACTGCTCGAGGGTGACCTGGGCGGATGCGGGCTGCAGGGCCGCGAAAAGGAGCAGCAGTGCGGCCGCCGGATTAATTCTGCTTGCCTTCATCATGACTGTCGTTTATATCGTCACCATATAGTCTGGCCCTTATCAGGGCTATGATTTCCGCCTTCCGGCCTTCCATGATTCCGGAGAGCCTGCCGCCGCCGGTTCCGTCAAGCATGTTCCTGGCGGCCGGGAGCAGGAGAAAAGGCGATATGTTCAGCGTGACGATGTCGAGCATAAGCTGGACAGGGTCGACCCTGCGGATTCTCCCGGCATCCATCTCCTTGCGTATAAGTTCGCCGTGAAAGAGGGCTATTCTCCGCAACGTGCCCGTTATCCGCCCCATCCAAGACTCTATCAGCTCCGGATTGTAGCGTAGGGTGTCATAGAGGAAGGCCGGCAGCGAGGGGTGTTTGAGCAGGAAGTCGAAATGCGCGGAAATTCCAGTCTCCAGAGTCTCCCAGAACGGGGCCTGCTTTCTCATCAGCGGCTGGAATGAGTCCAGCAGCTCGTCCATGTATTTGTCAACCACCTTTATGAAGATATGCTCCTTCGTCCTGAAATAGTAGTGGAGCATGGCATGGGTGACGCCCGCCCTGGCAGCTATCATGGTGGTGGTGGTCTTGCTGTAACCGTTTTCGAGGAAGAGTTCCTCGGCGGCTGCCATTATCGCCTGTTCGCTGTTGCTGCGCTCTCTGTGCTTTCTTTCCGCATTCATTTTGCCTCAAATTTATAAACAATGCTGTTTAACAGTTCTGTTAATTATACGGCAAGGCTCGGGGGAAAGTTTCATGTCCGGCGGCTTTACCGACAATTTTTTCCGGAGCGGGGAGAGGTTCGTCCAGGGACGGGCCGGTTTGCAGAAACGGCACCGTCATCAAACTGCCGATGCGCCTGGGAGACTGCGCATCAGGCTGTCGGCCTCGGCGAGCTTATCGGGGCTGCCGATGTCGATGATATTGAGGCCGGGGGCGCAGACTCCCACGATTTCATGCGAGGCGGCGACGCTGAGGTAGAAGTCTATTATCGAGAATTTCTCCGGCCAGGCTTGCATCAGCGGGAAAACTTCCGGCGAAACGATGTGTATGCCGCAGAAGGACAGGCGGCGGCAGCGCGAGGGGTCGAAATCGGGATACGGGCTCTTCACTTCCCCGGTGCGCACATTGGTCCATCCGGCGAGCCGCATACGGTCGTCGAACAGCAGGTAGCGGTCGGCATCTTCGGAATCGGTGACCAGCAGGGTCGCTAGCGATGAAGGCCTGTCGGCGGCGATGAATCCTCGGACATCAAGGTCGCTCAGCATGTCCACGTTGTGGACCAGGAAACGCCCGCCGCCCAGGTAGGGCTCCGCCTTGCGTATGCCGCCTCCAGTCTCCAGCGGTCGCTCCAGCTCGCGCGAAATTTCCACGCTGACGCCGAAATTGCCGTTTTCCGCAAGGAAATCCTCAATCTGCCGCGCGAAATGGTGTACGTTCACCACAAATCCGCTGATTCCGGCCGCCTTCAGCTTCTCTATCACCCGCTGCAGCATGGGTATGCCGCCCACGGGGACGAGCGCCTTCGGCATGCTGTCGGTAAGCGGCCGCAGGCGCGTGCCCAGGCCGGCCGCGAAAATCATGGCCTTCATAGCACCTTCACCTCCGGCAGGATTGTGCTTCCGTCCCACTCCTCCGAAAGCCGCAACAGCAGTTCGGTCAGGTAGGGATAGCGCTCGAAAGGTTCCGATGCGAGCTCATGCAGGCTGCGCAGCACTCCGGGTATGCAGTCGATGAAAAGCCGCTTGCGCTCCACTATGCCCCTGAAACCGTATGCGCCGGTCTCCTGAAGCAGACGCACGAGGGTAATCAGGCGGTAGCGGCGGTAGAAGTCGTCCCTGTCGACCGGGTGGAATTCGGAAAGCGCCTCCAGGTACACGTCCTCCAGCTCCCCGCGCAGACTCTTCGGGAAATGCGTGCCGGCATTCCAGAGGAAGGACGCGAGGTCGTACTGCACCGGGCCGCGGCGGCCTCCCTGGAAATCGATGAAACAGGGCTCGCCGTCCTTTATCATGATGTTGCGCGCCTGGAAGTCGCGGTACATGAAGGTATCGCCCTCAAAATCCACAGAATCCTCCACCAGCCGGTCGAAATCGTCCTGGAGACGGATCTCATCGAACTCGAGCCCCGTCAGCTTCAGGAAGTCGTATTTGAAATAGTTGATGTCGAAATTCACCATGCGCCGGTTGAACTCCCTGTCGGGGAAGCATACGTCCCAGTCGAGGCCCTCCCCGACCTTGAACTGCACCGCCGGCAGAAGGGCGATGGCGTCGTGTATCCACGCCAGCTGCTCGCCGGAATACGAGGCGTCCGCGACCGCCGGCTTCAGAAGCTCGAAGAGCTGACCGTCGCCCAGATCCTCCTGAAGGTAGCTCATTCCGTCGCCGGAGACGGCGAATATGTGCGGGGCATGCAGACCTGCGAACTCGAAGCGCTCCGCTATCGCGAGGAAGGCGCGGTTCTCGGCGGGGTTCGTCCCTATGCACCCTATCACGGTACCGGCGTCACCGGTGATTCTGTAATATTTTCTCGCGCTGCCCGAAAGAGGCAGCAGCTCGGACCCGTACGGGCGGCAGCCCGACCAGTCCTCGTAGAGTTTAGTCAAAATATCCATAGCTGACACGAAAATACGCACTTTTGGGGGATTAACAAAAAAGTGTTTAACTTTGCAAGTTGCAATGAAACTGCTGTCACGAATATGGTTCCCGGCGGCCGTGCTCGCCTTCGCCTCCGCAGGCGCAGTCGACTTCGGCAGTTCGAGGCTCATGTCCTCCGGGATGCCGGAGGCGTACGACTTCGCCGACACGGTGATCTACGACCCCTTCGCCTATCGGTCCGGGCCCGTGACCGACAGCAGCCTGCTGGACTTCGCCGACAGCCTCGAAGAAGAGGAGGTGCTGGACCTGCATGATTCGCTCGCCGACAGGCTCAGCCCCAGGGACTCGCTCAAGGCCCTGCTCGACTCCTCGCTCTGGGACAAGCTGGACTCCATCTACATAGCCGACTCCATAGCCAAGGCCAAGGCCAAGTTCGAGGCATGGTACAACTCGCTGACACCCAAGGAGCGCCGCAAGTACGACGCCGAACAGCGCATGAACCTGAAGGCCGCCAGGGCCGACTCCCTGCGGCTCGCCAAGGAAGAGCGGCAGAACATCAGGGACTCCATCATAGCCGAGACCCCGAGGATCCTGGAGACCTACGCGATTCCCGACTCGATGCAGTACAAGCGCATCATCAGCTGGACTGTGGACCAGGACTTCCACAAGATGGACGTCGGGATACCCGACACTTCCTTCAACTACCGTTTCTACGACCTTCCCTTCCAGCGGAACGACGTCAACGCCAGCTGGCTGGGAGTCTCCGGCTCCGCCGTGCAGTACTACGACTACTTCAACAGGAAGAGCAACGAAAGGGTGGACTTCTACGACGCCTACGAGTCATGGAGCTTCTCCCCCGGCACGCTCCCGCACTACAACACGAAGACCCCCTACACCGAGCTGGGGTATTTCGGCACTCTGCTGGCCGGCGACGACAAGGAGTCCGACAACCTGCACATATTCACGACCCAGAACATAACGCCCGAATTCAACTTCTCCCTGCTCTACGACAGATACGGGGGCGCGGGCATACTTGAGAACGAGGAGACCGTCAACAAGACCACCGTGGTCCAGGCCAACTACCTCGGAAAGAAATACACCATGCACGCGGGCTACATCTACAACATGGTCTCCCGCGACGAGAACGGAGGAATCAACGACCTGACGTGGATACGCGACACCACTGTGGACGGACGCGACATCAGGGTGAACCTCACGAACGCGCACTCGCGCATAAAGAAGAACACCGTGTTCCTCGACCAGCAGCTGCGCATACCCTTCAACTTCATAATGAAGATGAGGGCGAAGAAGGACAGCACGCTGACCTTCGACTCCGACAGCATGAGGCGCGACATCACCACGGCATACATAGGACACAGCTCCGAATTCTCGACCTACACCCGGACCTACACCGACAACATCAGCGACGACATAGGACGTGAGTTCTACAACAACGTCTTCAACTACAACGACGTGCAGAGCGCGGACTCGATGAGGGTGATGAAGCTCGACAACAAATTCTTCATCAGACTGCAGCCCTGGTCCAGCGAGGGCGTAGTCTCGAAACTCGACGTCGGAGTCGGCGATGTGCTGCGCACCTATTTCGACAGCACCTCCGTGCGCCCGCAGAACCATACCGAGAACTCCTTCTACATCTACGCCGGAGCGGAAGGCCAGCTGCGCAACAGCTTCTTCTGGGACGCCAAGGCAAAATACACCCTCCTGGGCCACGATTTCGGGGATTTCGAGATTTCCGCGAACGGCCGCTACAACTTCTACCCTTTCCGCAGGGAGAGGAAGAGCCCCGTGTCGGTGGGCGTGCATTTCGAAAGCACGCTGCTCGAGCCGACCTGGTACCAGCAGCACATCAACGCCAACCACTTCAAGTGGGACAACGAATTCGGCAAGATATCCAATACCTCCGTCCTCGGCACCGTCGACATACCTAGATGGAAGCTGAATGCCAGGGTGGGATACGCCCTGCTGGCCAACAATATATGGTACGACAGCCAGGGCATCATCAGGCAGAACGAGCAGGCCATGAGCGTGCTGAACGCCTCGCTGCGCAAGGAATTCGTGCTTGGCCCCCTGCATCTGGACAACAAGCTGCTGTTCCAGCTGTCGTCCAACCAGGACGTGCTCCCGCTTCCCAAGCTGGCCCTCAACCTCAAGTACTATCTCCAGTTCGTCGTCCAGCGCGACGAGACCAAGACCAACAACATAATGGTGATGCAGATAGGCGCCAACGCGTTCTACAACACGCCCTGGCACTCTCCTGCGTGGAACCCCAATCTCGGAGTCTTCCATAACCAGACCGAGAACCTCTATACGAACGGACCCTACTTCGACATCTTCGTGAACGTGCAGTGGAAGAGGGCGACCATATTCATCAAATACCAGAATGCGGGCGGCGGATGGCCGATGGACCAGTTCGACTATTTCAGCGCCGACCGCTACATAGTTACCAAAAACGGAATGGAAGGACTCAAACTGGGCATTTACTGGCCCTTCTACGCCCAACCAAGGGGATATGCGAGTCCGCCCGGATCAGGCAGATGACAAGACAGGAAATCACAGCGCTCATCGTGACGGGATTGCTGCTCGTCTCGACTTTCGCAATCTCGGTATTATGGGTTCCACAACGCAGCGAAGCGGAGCCGGAACCGCTCAGGACACACATCAGAGGCATAATCCAGCTTGACCGCAGCAGCAACTCGGGCGCCCTGCTGGTAGGATACAACTACTACCTTCTCGAAAGCTACGCCGAGCACAACGGGCAGAGCGTGGAAATAGGCGCCGCCAGGAAGAACAGCTCCTATATAGACTCGCTCAAGGCGGGGCGGGTGGACATGGTGGCCGTCTCATGGCACGACAGCCTCTCCATAGACAGCGTGCTCGTTTCCCGGCCCGTAGACAGTCTGTCCGTATGGCTCATGAGGGCGGATGACACGCGCGACATGGAGGATTTCGACTCGTGGCTCGCCGAGTGGGAGCTTTCGGAAGAGCATGAGAAAGTCAGAAGCAGCTTCCTCGAACGCTACGACGTGTTCCGGAGCCGGCAGAGGGAGGTGCTGAGCCCCTACGACAGCCTGATCAGGGCGAACGCCGACTCGATAGATGTGGACTGGAGGCTGCTGGCAGCCATAATCTACAAGGAATCCCGCTTCCACATCGAGGCGAGGTCCCACCGTGGCGCCAGCGGGCTTATGCAGATGATGCCCTCGACCGCAGCGCATTACGGGGTTGACGACCCCCTCGACCCTGAAAGCAACATCGAGGCCGGCGCCAGACTGTTCGGCAGGCTCGTACACCGCTACCGCAGGGTGGCGGCCAACGAGGACGAACGCTACAAGTTCGCACTCGCCGCATACAATGCCGGAATGGGCAGGGTCGATGACATCCTGCGGCTCGCCGACCTCAGGGAGAAGGATTCGGGATACTGGGAGGATGTCATCCAGGTGCTTCCGGAGATGAGGGAGGAATCGGTCATGGACACGGGGGTCGTGAAGCTGGGCACCTTCAAGGGCTCCGAGACCACCCGCTACGTACACGATGTGATGGCCATCTACCGCGAGTTCTGCCGGATATGCCCGGAGAACAAGCCATGACAATATCCATATTTTCACTATATTTACGCACAAATCAGGACAATGGCCCGTACAGAATCCATACACCGGTCAGGAAGGCCTTCGGCGGTTTCCGGATTTCATTACCCGGAAATCCTGGAGCTCCATGCGGATGCACAGGCCGCACGGATACCATACCACTGCTATAACATGAACAGGGAGGAGTAGGAAGGCCCTCCTATACAGGCAGACAACGCGACATCGCGCCGTAAGGTGCGATGCCGCGCTTTTATATGCAGAATATGATGAATGCGGGCGACTTCCACAGCGCCGAGCCGTGGCTCTACGAGGAATGCCTGCGCGAGAACATCCGGGCACGGGTGGAGGCTTATTATAATAACGAAGAATCAAGAATGACAGAAGATATGAAGAAAAACAGATTATTTACGACAATATGCCTCATGGCGGCCACCCTGCTCACCGCCTGCACGCAGGATGAACTGGCGGAACAGGGTGCGGCTTTGCCCGACGGCGAATAGCCCTTGCAGATAGGCAGCGTAAGCATCACCGCGGAGGCGAGCGAGGAGCCGTGGACGCGCGTTGGCGAGAACGAGGACGGCAGCGGCAATGATTATGAGGGCATAGGAGCAGGCATCGGCGGCGCGGGCGATGGTGAGGTTGGCACGCTTACCATACAAGACGCCACCGTGCATACCTATGGGGGCAGCAATTCTTCCAGCTTCGCCCCGGGCATAGGGGTCGGCTTCAATAGTAGGGATGGAATTTACGCATCCGCGTTGCCCAAGGTCGTTGTCAGCAATTCCATCATCCACACCCATCGTGGAGGCGGCAATGCCGATTACATCGGGTGGACCGGGTCCACATCGGGCACAGGTGGCGGCACAAACTCCATACAGGCAGGCGCGGATGGCAGCATCACCAACAGCACCGTCTATTGCTACACGGGCGATACGCTGGACAAGACGGTGACGTATGATGCCAGCGGCAACGGGACGGAACAGTCACAGTGACCCTTGATAAAGAGTATCAGATACCCTTGTCAGGGCAGGCGAAACGACATAATCTACGAGTACCCGTCTCGTGAAAGCCGATAGATTTCACGGGAATCCTTGCCTCATACCGGCAGATATGCAATCTGCCGGAAACAACCGGATTGCAAATCCGGTTGAACAGGATATTGGGATTATTTAGAAAACGAGATTACTGTACTATTGCGCAATAATAATTCTGAGATTTATGCGTTATAGTCAAACAAATTGAGATTAATGCTATTTTCAATCAAATACATTTTGAGATTCGTGCCATACATGTTATTTTTACCGACAATAAAAGTCAATCTATGATATTCAAAAGAAAAATTTACGATGAACTTCTACAATGGAAACAGACAGATGAAGGCAGAACGGCTGTATTGATACAGGGAGCAAGACGTGTCGGGAAATCCACTATCGCTGAAGAATTTGCGACAAATGAATACGACACCCATATATTGGTGGATTTTGCCGCATGCTCCCCCGAAATCCGCGACTTGTTCAATGATGTATCTGACCTTAACCGTATTTTCATGCGGCTGCAACTGGAGTACGGTATAGAATTGAAAGAACGCAAGTCTGCCATTATTTTCGATGAAGTCCAACTCGCGCCTAAAGCAAGGCAGGCAATCAAGTATCTTGTAAAAGACGGAAGATATGATTATATTGAAACAGGTTCGCTGATTTCAATCCGCAAGAACGTCAAGGATATTCTTATCCCAAGCGAGGAAGTCAAACTTCACATGTATCCGATGGATTATGAAGAGTTCAAGTGGGCATTGGGAGATACCGCAACGATAAATTTGCTCCAAGGCTGTTTCCACGACAGGACTTCTTTGGGAGATGCAACGAACCGTAAGCTGATGCGTGATTTCCGCTTGTATATGCTTATAGGCGGCATGCCGCAGGCTGTGGCTTCCTACCTTGACACCAACAATCTTGAAAATGTAGACAGTGTGAAACGTTCCATCATAACATTGTATGAAAATGATTTCAATAAAATAGACCCGACAGGCAATGCTTCCAAGATGTACCATCAGATTCCGGCACAACTGACAAGCAACGCCAGCAGGTATCTGGCATGGAGTGCGACAAACGGCACTCGTAACTCCGAATTGGCGGAAATCATTTCAGAAATCAAGGAGTCAATGGTGGTCAACATGTCTTATCATGCCAATGATCCTGGCGTTGGAATGGCATTGCATCAGAATCCCGACAAATACAAGATGTTTGCAGGCGACACGGGACTGTTCGTCACTCTCGCGTTTTGGGATAGGAAGTTCACCGACAACACGATTTACCATAAGCTTCTCAGTGACAAACTGAGTGCGGATTTAGGGTATGTCTATGAGAATGCCATCTCCCAGATGCTGAAAGCTGCCGGACACGAGTTGTACTATTACACATTTCCCACAGAAAGCGGAAAGCACAATTACGAAGTAGATTTTCTGATAGCCGAAGATGACAAGATAAGTCCCATCGAGGTGAAATCATCAGGTTATAAGGCACATGCTTCCTTGGATGCCTTTTGCAGAAAATTTTCTGCCCGGATTAAAAACAAGTATCTGATTTATACGAAAGATATGCGTAAGGAAGAAGATTTGCTGTATCTTCCAGCATATATGACAATGTTTCTATGATTAAGAGTAATTTGCCGCGGACCTGATACGCTCCGCGAAGGAATCAATTCTGCTGATAGACTACTACGTAGACGAGCCGGTGCTGCCGGCGGTTACGGACCATGTCGGACCAAGGCTCCCACGTCACTCTCCGGAAGCCTACATGGGAGCACCGCCGGAGACCTTCGCGACCAGCCGGTCGGTGAAGCGCATCAGATAGCCCGGCAAGAATGCCATGAGCAGGGTTCCGAGGCCTATCACTACGCCGGGAGTGCGGGCCAGGAGCACATCGGCCAGGCCTGTGAACTCGCCGCTTCCGAAGAAATTCCCGAAGAAGATGAAGGCCAGCACCGCCGAGATCACGACCATGCTCGAATCCATGACCATCTTCACCTTGCCGAACTCCTTGCCGAAGGTCGACGAGAACGCGGCCACGGTCATTTCAGCAGAGACCATCCAGGCGTTGGCGGCGACCTCTATGCTCGTGCCAAGCGCCGTGATGGCGGCAGCGGCGAGAATCAGCAGCAGTCTCGTGCCGAAGCCCGCCGGCTCCAGCCAGCCCAGCATCCAGAGCGACGCGTCTATCATATAGCCGAATACGACCGAAGCCACCACCTGCATGAGGCTCACCAATTTGAAACGCTTCCTGAGCACCGCCAGCTGCACCAGGATATAGACCATGTTCACCAGAAAGGTGAACGCCCCCACCGAGATGCCGGGGATGTCGAGGTTGAGCACGTAGGCCACGCACGAGAGCGGCGCGGTTCCGAGATTGGACTTGATCGCGAGCGCAATCGCGAAGGCTATCATGAAGAGCCCCACGCTGGCCACCACGTATCTGAATATGATATTTCCGACTCTATTGCCCATAAAACTTGTATTTTGCAGAAAAATGAAGCTAAATATCGTCTTTTTTCGTAATTTCGCAAAATACGGTATTTTCAAAACCATATAGAATATGAAAAAGTTATTAGTGTTTTTGCTTCCCCTGGTGATGCTGGCGGCATGCCAGCCCAAGGGAGAGAAGGTTCCCGCCATCGACCTCACCGACATGGACCTCACCGTGTCGCCCGGCGATGACTTCTACCAGTATGCAAACGGAGGCTGGATGGCAAAGAATCCCCTCAAGCCCGAATACGCAAGTTTCGGCTCCTTCGACGCGCTCCGCGAGAACAACGTGACCCGCCTCAACGACCTCTTCGCAGAGATGGCGGAGATGTCACCCGAGCCCGGAACCATAGACCAGAAGATCGTGGACCTCTACAAGCAGGGCCTCGACTCCGTAAGGCTCAACGCCGAGGGCGGCCAGCCTCTGAAGAAATACCTTGACCAGCTCTATGCCGTCAGCGACAAGGCCGGACTCGCCGACGAACTCGCCGACGAGAACAAGTACGGCGAAGGCGGATTCTTCAGCGTAGGCGTGCAGGCCGACCTCATGGACAGCCAGGTGCAGATTCTCTACCTCGGCCAGGGCGGCCTCGGAATGGGCGACCGCGACTACTATGTTGACCCTGCCAACGCCGACCTCCATCAGGGATACACCGACATGCTGACCAGGCTCTTCAGCCTCAGCGGCTATGAGGATGCGGCGCAGAAGGCCGCCAACGCGGTGGAAATCGAGGACAGGCTCGCCGAAATCTCATGGACCAGCGTCCAGAACCGCGACTACACCAAGCAGTACAACCCGATGAGCACGGCTGAAATCTGCGCAAGGTGGAAGAACTTCGACTACGGCACCTTCTTCGAGCTCCTCGGCATACCCGAGCAGGACAAGATCATCGTGCAGCAGCTGTCCTATTTCGACGGACTCGACAGGCTCTTCGCCTCCGCCTCCCTCGACGAGCTCAAGGACTACATGGCCGCATGCCTGCTGAACAGCGCCGCAGGAAGCCTTTCCGACGAATACTACGATGCGGCGTTCGACTTCTTCAGCACCCAGATGAGCGGAGTCACCGAGAAGCAGCCCAGGTGGAAGCGTGCCATGAGCGTGCCCAACAGCGTGCTCGGCGAGGCCGTCGGCCAGATGTACGTCAGCAAGTACTTCCCCGAAGAATACAAGGCCAAGGTGCTCGACCTCGTACACAACCTCCAGACATCCCTGAGCCAGCACATCGACTCACTCGACTGGATGTCCGACGAGACCAAGGCCTACGCGCAGGACAAGCTCGCGAACTTCAAGGTGAAAATCGGCTATCCCGACAAGTGGAAGGACTACAGCAAGCTCAACGTCGACCCCGAACTCAGCTATTTCGAGAACCTCCGCGCAGCCAGCGCATGGTACGTGGCCGACAACCTCGGCAGACTCGGAAAGCCTACCGACATGGAGGAATGGGGCATGACTCCCCAGACCGTGAACGCCTACTACAACCCCACCACCAACGAAATCTGCTTCCCTGCAGCCATACTCCAGCCGCCCTTCTTCAACGCCGACGCTGACGATGCCGTCAACTACGGAGCCATCGGAGTCGTAATCGGCCACGAGATGACCCACGGTTTCGACGACCAGGGCAGGCTCTTCGACAAGAACGGCAACATGACCAACTGGTGGACTCCCGAAGACGAGGCCGCCTTCAAGGCCAAGACCGACATCCTCGTGAAGCAGTTCGATGAAGTGGAGGTGGTACCCGGCGTACATGCCAACGGAGCCCTCACCCTCGGAGAGAACATAGCCGACCAGGGCGGTCTCAGCATAGCATGGACGGCATACCACAACTCGCTTGAGGGAGGCGCCGAGCCCGAACCCATCGACGGACTGACCGCAGCACAGCGCTTCTTCATCGGCTACGCCCACCTCTGGGCCGAGAACTCCACCGACGAGGACAAGGAGCGCTTGACCAAGCTGGACGTACACTCCCTCGCGGAAAACCGCGTGAACGTGACCGTACGCAACCTCCCCTTCTTCTTCGAAGCCTTCGGCATCGAGGAGGGAGACCCCATGTGGAGGCCTGAAAGCGAAAGAGTGATAATCTGGTAAATTCAATGAAGGTCGAAGGCTTCATAGCCGGACGCCTCCGGTTCAAAGGAAGGATGGCAATCATAGCGATTGCCATCTCTTTCTTTATCATAATCATTTCGGTATCAATATCTTCCGGCTTCAGCAGCGAAGTCAGGAAAGCCATATCGGAAATCAGCGGAGACATACTGGTCTCGAACTCCGCGGCGGACTGGTACGGCGACGACGACCCTATATGCCGGAGCGGCGAGCTCATGGAAAAAGTCCTGGGAATACCGGGAGTGGCGGAAGCCAGACCGGCGGTCTACAGGGCCGGAATAATCAAGGACGGGAACGAAATCCACGGAGCCCTGTTCAAGGGCACTGACGCTGACACCGCACCCCTGTGCGTCCGCATTCCGTCCGGGCTGGCCGCCTCGCTCGGGAAAGGCCCCGGCGATGATTTCGCCGCATACTTCATCTCCGACAGAATCAAGGTGCGCCGTTTCACGATAGCGTCCGTCTACGATAACGCGGTCGATGCCGGTGACAACATCATAGTATACCTGCCTATTTCCGACATGCAGCGGCTGAACGGCTGGCATGACTATGAGATTTCGGCCCTGGAGCTGATGCTGGAACGCCGTCCGAAGTCGAGGATGGAGATGAGGGAGAAGGCCGCCGAGGCCGGCATGGTCACAGGGCTCGCCGCAAGCGCATCCACCGACAGATACGCCCAGCTGTTCGACTGGCTGAACCTGATTGAATACAATGTCTACGCGATTCTGGTGCTGATGGCCGTGGTAGCCGGCTTCAACATGATTTCAGGTCTGCTCATCCTGCTGTTCAGGAACATATCCACGATAGGAACCCTGAAATCGCTGGGCATGACCGACAGGTCGATAGCCGGAGTTTTCCTCAGGATGTCCGCCAGGCTGGCCGGGACGGGGATGCTGATAGGGAACGCCGCAGCCCTGCTCTTCTGCCTGATTCAGGGCACGACACATATTCTGAAACTCAATCCCGAGAACTATTTCGTCTCCTTCGTTCCCGTGGACGTGAATCTCCCGGGGATACTGCTTGCCGACGCCGCCGCATTCGCGGTCATCATGCTGCTCCAGCTCATCCCCACGCTGTTCATTTCGAAGGTCGACCCTTCCGAGACTGTAAAGTCTGAATGATGCGGATGTTGGTGTTCGCCACGTAGTCGTCGGGGTCTATCCTGAGTGCCTTGCGGTAATATTTCAGAGCCTTGCGGCTGTTTCCTCCGGCCACCTGCCAATATGAACCTATGTTGTTGATGAACACAGTGTTGTCAGGATACAGCCGGTTCATCTTCTCGGAGATTTCAAGAAAATATCCGTACGATATGGGACTTGCTATCATGAACAGGTTGTAGCAGTACTCCCCTATCCCCTGGCAGAAGTCCTCCTCTCCGGACGGTTCGCCCCCGAAGGTCCAGGGATGCCCTCCGCCGACGTATTCGTCTATCAGATCCAGAATCTCCCCTGCGGCCATGTCGGGACTGTCCTTCTCGTAGCCGAGCACGGCTGTAATCTTGTAGAAGCGGTACTGGAGCTCATCCCGGTCGAGGGATATCGCGGTCTCGACCGCCTTCAGCGCCTCTCCGAACAGTGCGTCGTCATAGACCTCGTCCTCGAAATAATATACCTCCTTACCCAGCGAATCCTTCAGCGAAAGCACGGGGTCCTTGCCGAGATACTTCTTCTCCGGCCTGGTTATGATTTCGGGCTTGACCGCCTTCTCGAGATAGTAGCTGAACTTCGCCACGTACACCTCCGGATCGTCCGGAGCGGCCGCCTCCCAGCGCTTTATTATGGTCTCCACGCCGAGACCCGAGGCTCCGACATAGCGTACCTGACGCTCATATTCGGCCTTGATACCTTCCACGTTCTCCTGCGCCCGGAGTCCGGTAACGGCCAGCAGGGGCAGCAGCATCAATATAATAATCTTCTTCATACGTCCATATTGATTTTACGGCCCTTGGGGAGCAGGTTGTTGCACCTCGGGCCGATGTTCTTCACGAAACCCAGGGGCACCGAGCGGTAGGTCACGAGGACATGGCCCGCAGGGGCGCCCGGCAGGACTATCGCGTCGCGGTGCAGATATTTCAGCGCGGTAGGCTTGTCCAGCTCGAATTCGGGATACGAGCCGCGCTCGTATTTTATGCTCAGCGCCCAGTCCGCGTCCGGAACGAAATCCTTTCCCTTCATCACCCCCTTGGAGAGCCCGCACCTCAGCGGATGCAGGGAAGCCAGGTCGGCACGGCCGCGTCCGGCCCCTCCGCCGCTCTTCACCAGGGCTCCGACCCACTGGCCCTCTCCGGGAACCTCCCCCGCCCTGAGCAGATTGCCGTGCCTCGTGAGCCTGACTCCGAAACCCGGGAATTCGTCCTCAGGCTCCACCACCTCGCCGCCTAGCACGGAGGCCGCCCATTCAAGATTATCATCGTTCTCGGCATCCTCGTAGGTGCAGGTGCTGTAGACCAGGATTCCGCCTTTCTTCAGCGATGGCCAGGCGTCCGCCAGTATTCTCCTCTGCCTTGCGGCGCACATCTTCACGAGCTCCGGGCTCCACTGCTCCTCCGCCTTCGCATCCTTGCGGAACATGCCTTCGCCGCTGCACGGCACATCGGCGACGATGATGTCGAAATATTCTCCGAGAGCCGCGAAGGCCGCCGGGTCGGAACAGGTCACCGCCACGTTCGGATCGCCCCAGCGGGCGACATTGTCGTCCAGAATCCTCACCCTGTCCTTCATGACCTCGTTGCTCACCAGCAGGAAGTCGTCACCGAAGCGCTCGCGGAGCGACGCCGCCAGGTCGGTGGTCTTGCCGCCGGGAGCCGCGCAGAGGTCGAGGACCCGCAGCCCGGGCTTCATCTGCGGCAGGAACTTCCTGAACACATGGCCGACATACATCGCCGAACTGTCCTGCACATAATAGCATCCCGCATGGAAAAGAGGGTGCAGCGTGAAAACCGGACGCTCCGCAAGTATTCTTCCGTGGGGCGACCAGGGCACCGGCGAGGAGCCGTCAAGAATGGGGAGATGCACCCCTTCCGCCTTGAAGGGATTGAGCCTGACGGAAACCGGAATCATCAGCGGAAATCCTCAGGCATTTCCGGCATCCTGCCTTCCGAGGCGGCCACCAGTCCGTCGACTAGCGCGTCAATCCCCTGCTGCACCTTGGAGCCGAGCATCGAGCGCATCATCAGATTGAGGTTGGCGTCTATGTCTATGCTGAAATCCGTCTTGCCGGACTCCTCCGCATGGTCGAAATGGAGCACGACCACGAATTCCACCGGCGAGTCGGAGCTGCCGAGCCGTATAAGGCCGTAGGGCACGCGCTCGTCCACGCGGACCCCGATTCTGAATCCACGCACCGTGACCTGAAGATTGTCATAGTCCGCCGTGACCTCGGCCTCCACCTTTCCGGGCACGAGACGGGAGAAATTGCGCATGTCGCAGAAGGTCATATACAGTTCCTCCGGTCTCCGCGACACGAGGCCGTGCTTGCTTGAATAATGTGTTGTCATAAATCAGTCGAATTGCTACATTTGCAACCACACAAAGATAGCAAATTTCCTCATGCACAGGATATATTTCGAGAAGCGCTGCATAATTATCTGCGAACCGTCCGAGCAGGCGCTCGCCGACCCCAACTCCATCGAATTCCATATAGGGGAGCATTTCAACATCCACACACTCGTGGCGATGTTCGAGGCCTCGGAGTCCCTGTCGCGCATCTACATCCCCACCGAGGACACGGGATGGATGTACCGCAAGCTGTGCGCCGAGTTCAAGGAGGTCGACGCGGCCGGAGGCCTGGTCGCCAACCGCCGGGGCGACTTCCTCCTGATCAGCCGGAACGGCCTGTGGGACCTCCCCAAGGGCCACCGGGAGAACGGGGAGGACATAAGGCTCACGGCGATAAGGGAGGTCCGGGAGGAGACCGGTGTGGACCAGCTGGAGCTCGGAAGCCTCATCTGCGTCACCGACCACTGCTATCTCAGGGGCGGGTTGTGGCACCTCAAGCACACCTGGTGGTACAATATGCTCTACACCGACCCGGTGGATCTGACGCCGCAGCGGGAGGAGGACATCACCAAGGCCGCATGGGTGGCGCGTTCCAGCCTGCCACCCTTCCTCAAGAACAGCTACCCCTCCATACAGGAAGTCTTCCGCGAAGCCAGGGTCTGAAATTTCTTCAGCCAGCCGTGAAACTTTTTCACTGCAGCAACCGTATAATAAAAGTATTGTGTTTATTACGTTACTGAAACCCTCATGAAACTTTCACAATTCAACTTCAACCTGCCCAAGGAGAAGATAGCTACGGAACTGCAGCCGGAAGTGGACGGAAGAATCCAATGGAGAGATGAGTGCAGGCTGCTGGTCCTCCACAAGGACAGCGGAGAGATAGAACACCGCAAATTCAAGGACATCATAGACTATTTCGGAAAAGGGGACCGCTTCGTGCTCAACGACACCAAGGTCTTCCCCGCCAAGCTCCTGGGAAAGAAGGAGAAGACAGGGGCAGACATCATGGTCTTCCTGCTCAGGGAGCTCAACAGGGAGCAGAGGCTGTGGGACGTGATAGTGGATCCCGCCCGCAAGATAAGGATAGGCAACAAACTCTATTTCGGCGAGGACGACAGCATGGTGGCGGAAGTCATCGACAACACGACCTCACGCGGAAGGACGCTGCGCTTCCTCTATGACGGCCCCTACGAGCAGTTCAAGGAAGCCCTGTTCAGCCTCGGGAAGACCCCTGTCCCCGAATGGGTGAAGACGGATCCCGACGAGAGGGACGCCGAGGAGTTCCAGACCATCTTCGCCAGGAACGAAGGCGCCGTGTCGGCTCCGGCCGCCGGCCTGCATTTCAGCAGGGAGCTCTTCAACAGAATGATACTCAAGGATATCGAGAAGACCTTCATAACCGTCCACATGGGCATAGGCCATTTCCGCAAGGTGGACGTCGAAGACCTGTCAAAACACAAGATGGACGGTGAGAGGTTCATAATCAGCGAACAGGCAGCCGACGAGATAAACACCACCAAAAGGACGGGGCACAAGATATGCGCAGTGGGGGTCACGGTCATCAGGGCGCTGGAGACCTACGTCACCACCGAGAACGAGGTGAGGCCCAACGACTCATGGACCAACAAGTTCATCTTCCCTCCCTACGAGTTCTCGGTTCCCGATGCAATAGTGTCGACCTTCCATCTGCCCCAGTCCACCATGCTCATGACCGTAGCGGCCTTCGGAGGCTACGAAAACGTGATGAAGGCCTACGAAGAAGCCCTCAAGGGTGACTATCTCTTCGGCCCCTACGGCGACGCCATGCTCATCGTATAGCGCCGGGCTTCATATTCCGGAAGGAAAGACTTATCTTTGTCCAGACTTGAATTATGGAAAATGGACAAGGAGACTCTTTCCGTCATAGGAGCGATAGCTCTGAATGACATATTCGGGCAGGAACCGGGGATTGCCGTGCGCATCGTCGCCGAACTCGGCAGCACTTATGCCCTTTTCGGGCTTCCACCCTCCGAAATCGCCAGGATTTTCGGCCCCGGCAGCAGATATTCAGGAAAAATCGGGCCTCGCAGCCTGGACGAAGCCGCACGCAGCTATGAAAGGCTGCGCGGAAGCGGCTGTTCGTTCGTATGCATCACCGACCCCGCCTATCCGAAAAGGCTGGCCGAATGCCCCGACGCCCCGGTGCTCCTGTATATGCGCTCCGGCTCCCCGGCTCCGGAAATCTTCAACCGGCGGCCTGCGGTCGCGATAGTGGGTACGCGCGACATGAGCCTCTACGGCAGGGACTGGTGCAGGCGCATCGTGGCAGCGCTCTCCATGGCCGGGAAGCCCCCTCTCATAGTCAGCGGACTGGCGATAGGCGTGGACATCACAGCCCAGCAGGCCGCGCTCGAATGCTCGCTCCCCACCGTCGGGGTCAGCCCCGTCGGGATTGATGACGTATACCCCCGCCGCCATGCCGCCTTCGTCGGAAGGATGGTGTCCACGCCCGGCTGCGCCCTGGTCACCGACTATCCGCCCGGAACCCTGCCGATGCCGCAGGTCTTCCTGCGCCGCAACAGGATAATCGCAGGGATGGCCGACGCGGTCATACTCATAGAGTCGAAGCCGAAGGGAGGAGGCATGATGACCGCCAGGCTTGCCTCCGGCTACGGGCGCGGCGTGTTCGTACTGCCCGGGCGCATAGACGACATACGATCCGCAGGCTGCAACCAGCTGCTCGCGGAGAAGATTGCGGAGCCGATAGTCTCCACCGCGATGCTGCTTTCGTCAGTCGGGCTCGGCAGCATAGTCTCGCCGCGTACCGGTCCCGAAGTCCGGCTGCGGCAGCAATTCTCCGGGAAGCTCCCCGGCAATGATGTGGACGGCTTGTGCAGGCTGTTCGGCCTGATACGTGAAAGGCGCGGGGTCAGCTACGAAGAGCTCTGCGAACTCGGAGGGCTTCCCTATCCCGAGGTGGCGCGGCTGGCGGGTCTGCTCGAAGGCGCCGGCTTCATTACGAGCGACATGTTCCAGAGATGCACGGCAAACGCAGGTTTTATGGGGAATTTGTCCGGTTAGCGGTACCATATATCGATGAATAGATTAAATTTGTAGGATATGGAGTTCATCGACACCCACACACACTGCTACGATGAGGCCTTCGCCGGCGTTGAGGACGAAATCATCGCCAGGGCAGTGTCCGCCGGAGTCAGCCTGATGCTGCAGGCCGACATTGACTCGCACGAGAGGGGCAGGATGCTTGAGCTTACGGCGAGGCACCCGGAGCGGCTGCGCCACATGCTGGGGCTCTACCCGGGTTCCGTCCATGAAGACTGGCGGGACGAGCTGGACGCGGTCGAAGCCGCCTACGACGGGAAAGCCGTCGCCGTGGGGGAAATCGGTCTGGATTACCACTACGGGGCGGAATTCGCGGAGCAGCAGAAGGAGGCCCTGCGTGCGCAGCTGGAGCTGGCGGCCTCCTGGGACCTCCCGGTGAACATACACCTGCGCGACGCCACAGGGGACTTCGTGGAGATCATCGAGGACTGCCGTGCGCTGCACCTGCGGGGCAACCTGCACGCCTACGGAGGCAGCTACGAGACCTTCCGCAGGCTCAGCCGCTCCGGCGACTGGTATATAGGAGTGGGCGGGGTCGTGACCTTCCGGAAGGCGGCCATAGCCGAGGAGCTGCACCGCTATCCTCTCGACCGCATACTCCTCGAAACCGACGCGCCCTATCTGACTCCCGTGCCGCACAGGGGCGAAAGGAACGAAAGCTCGATGATTCCGCTGATCGCCTCTGAGGTGGCGCGGCGCACGGGGACCAGCCTGGAATTCATTGCGGAGACCACCACCGCCAACGCGAAAACACTGTTTGCCTTATGACTTTCAATCTATTCAAGGACAAATCGGCGAAGACCTCCTCGGTGCTGCTGATCTACACCGGAGGCACCATAGGCATGAAGGAGGACCCGGTCGACGGCGCCCTCAGGCCGTTCGACTTCAACAGCCTGCTGGAAGAAGTCCCGGAGCTGCGCAAGTTCGGGCTGACCATCGACTCCCACACCTTCTCCCCGCTGATAGACTCGTCGAACGTCGAACCCTCGCTGTGGCAGTCCCTCGCCAGGCTCATCCAGGAACGGTACGAACATTACGACGGCTTCGTGATACTTCACGGCACCGACACCATGGCATACAGCGCCTCCGCGCTCAGCTTCATGCTGGACAATCTCTGCAAGCCGGTCATATTCACCGGCAGCCAGCTGCCTGTCGGCAGGCCGAGGACGGACGGCAAGGAGAACCTGATCTCGGCTGTGGAAATCGCGGCCGCGAAGGATTCCTACGGCTGCGCGGTGGTGCCCGAGGTCTGCATCTGCTTCAACTCGCAGCTTTTCAGGGGCAACCGCAGCACCAAGGTCAACGCCACCGGTTTCGACGCCTTCAGTTCTCCGAACTATCCCCCGCTCGCGACAGCCGGAATCAGCATAAAGTACAATAACGGATTCATCCACTACCCGGCCTCAAGGAGCAGGACCCTCGGCATCCATGACGTGCTGGACACCAGGGTCTCCATACTGAAGATACATCCGGGCATCACCGAGCAGGCGGTGAGCGACATCCTGCTCGGCCCCGGGACGAGGGCGGTGATTCTCGAAACCTACGGTTCGGGGAATGCGATTTCGAAGCCCTGGTTCATAGAGACGGTCAAGGAAGCCGCCGCGCGCGGGAAGATTCTTCTGAATGTCACTCAATGTCTTAGCGGAGATGTGGACATGGACCTCTACGCCACCGGGCGCAGCCTCAAGGAAGCCGGCGTGATTTCAGGCCACGACATCACGACCGAGAGCGCATTGGGGAAATTGTTCTATCTGATGGGAAACTATGCGTCGAACGACAGAGTGAAACAGCTGCTGGAGAAGAATCTGAAAGGCGAAATATCAAAATAAGTATTGCCAAATGAATTTTTATTACTAAATTGCACCGGATTTAAAGACAATAATATTACAACTAATAATACATTATTAAAATCATTATGAAAAAGTTTCTTGTGTTTTTGGCAGTTGCCGGAGTAATGGCTTTCTCTGCCAACGTTGCTTCTGCTCAGGACGACGCTCCTGCAGCAACCGAGACAACCGCAGCAGCTCCTGCCGCCAGCGAGCCCACCAGCCTTGCTGACCTTACCGCTGCAGCCCCTGAAGTTCCCCTTCACCAGGCTCTGAAGACCCAGTTCATCGACGGTGGTCCCGGATTCATGACCATGATCGCCCTCTGCTTGATCCTCGGTCTTGCACTCTGCATCGAGCGCATCCTCTATCTCACCTTCTCGAAGACCAACACCAAGAAGCTCGTCGCCCAGGTTGAGGCCGCTCTCGCGAAGGGAGGCATCGAGGAGGCAAAGAAGGTTTGCCGTGACACCCGCGGCCCCGTAGCCAGCATTTTCTATCAGGGACTTCTCCGCTACGACCAGGGAGTTGACGTTGTCGAGAAGACCGTCGTTTCCTACGGTTCAGTCCAGATGAGCGAAATGGAGAACGGACTTTCATGGATTTCACTGTTCATCGCCCTTGCACCTTCACTCGGATTCCTCGGAACCGTTGTCGGAATGATCCAGGCCTTCGATGCAATCCAGGCTGCAGGTGACATCTCACCTAACGTCGTTGCCGGAGGTATGAAGGTCGCCCTGATCACCACCGTGGGCGGTTTGATCGTCGCTATGATTCTTCAGGTGTTCTACAACTACATCATCTCCAAGATTGACTCAATCACCATCGACATGGAGGATTCTTCAATCACCCTCGTAGATGTACTCACCAAATATTCAGAGAAGAAATAAGTCATTCAGCGATTTTAGCGAACAATTATGAAACTTAACAAGATATTCAAATGGTGCATGGTACTGCTGATCGTCATCAGCGCCGCGCTTGCTATCTGGGCCGCAGCAGTCGGCTTCACTAGCAACGACGGACAGCCTATCGACGTGATGCTCTACTGGGCATACGTACTGATCGGCATCGCCCTCGTCTCATGGGTGATTGTCGGCGGTATCGTAATGGCCAAGGACAACCCGAAGGGTCTGCTCGGAGTAGCCCTCGGAGTTGTGGCTCTGGCCGTTGTCTGCCTGGTTGCGTACCTCATCGCATCCGGCGAGCCCATCTCCGGAAGGGAAGACGCCGCGTCAACGCTCAAGCTTACAGATACAGTCCTCAACCTCATCTATCTCCTCGCCGCACTCACAGTGGCAGCCATCGTGGTAGGAGAGGTACGTTTGGCCATCAAAAACAGGAAATAGACTATGTCCAGCAAAAAAACACCGGGAATCAACTCGACTTCTACAGCAGACATCGCATTCCTGCTTCTGTGCTACTTCCTGATGAGTTCATCAATGGGTTCACAGTCCGGATTGTCACGTCGTCTGCCTCCTATGCCTGCTCCAGACCAGCAGCTTACGGACCAGAAGGTAAACCGCCGCAACATCATCGTTGTGCGAATCAATTCTTCGGATAGACTTTTTGCCGGATCAGAGCCTATGGACATCAGCCAGCTCAAGGACAGAATCAAGGTATTCCTCACCAACCCCACCAACGATCCCGACCTTCCCGAAAGGAAGATGACCCAGATCGAGGGACTTGGAGAATACGCAGTCTCACAGGGAGTCATCTCCCTTCAGAACGACCGTGGTACCAGCTACCAGGCATACATCGCAGTACAGAACGAACTCGTGAAGGCCATCAACGAGCTTCGCGACGAGTTCTCGCTCGCACGCTACGGCAAGGTCTTCACAGCTCTTGACGAGGACACCCAGGAAATCGTGAAGGACGCAATCCCTCAGAACATTTCCGAGGCCGAGCCTGTAGATGTAGGTAACAGAAGATAATAGGAGGAAAGAAATATGTCAAAATTCAGCAAAAGGCCCAGGGAGGATGCTCCCGGCATCTCAACAGCCTCGATGTCCGACATCGTGTTCATGCTCCTGTTCTTCTTCATGGTGACCACCCAGCTCCGTGAGACTGAAAACATGGTTCAGGTCAATATGCCTGAAGCTTCAGAAGTCACGAAACTTGTAAGAAAGGACCTCAACTCATACATCAACATAGGCCCCCCTATCCGTTCACTGCAGGCGCAGTACGGTAACGAGCCCCGTATCCAGTTGAACGACTCCTTCAAGACCCCTCAGGACATCGGAGACTTCATCGCCGCAGAGCGTGAGTCAAGGAGCGAGGGAGACCGCCAGTTCATGACAACGAGCATCAGGGCTGACCAGAATGTCAGGATGGGTATCATCACTGATGTGAAGCAGGAGCTCAGACGCTGCTCAGCGCTGAACATCATGTATTCGGCAAGAAAACCGGCGGGCAGCAACTGACGCTAGTCCGCAACCATAGAAAAGAGGGTGGTCAAAAGTTTACTTTTAGGTCACCCTCTTTTTTGAAATAAACAAGCTACAGAGTGGAAGCTGCTCTGAACTTCAGCTTCAAAAGATTCTAAGAAAAATGACGGAAACAGTTCGTACGAAAGTAAAGGACCTGCTGGTGAGCGAGGCGGGCCATGAAGTCCTGGCTAAAGGATGGGTGAGGACAAAACGCGGGAACAAGGAGATAGCCTTCATAGCCCTGAACGACGGATCGACAATCAAGAACATCCAGGTGGTCGTGGACAAGAACTCCGAGGCCGGAGCGGAACTTCCCAGAATCAGCACCGGAGCCTGCATAGGCGTCAGGGGCGAGCTCGTGGAATCCGTGGGAAGCGGACAGAGCGTGGAGATCAAGGCAAAGGAGATTACCGTCTACGGTGAGTGCGACCCCGTGCGCTATCCCCTGCAGAAGAAGGACACCTCCTTCGAATACCTCAGGACAGTGGCGCACATGCGTCCCCGAACCAACACCTTCGGCGCAATCTTCAGGCTCCGCAGCCAGATGGCCTTCGCAATCCACGAATATTTCCATTCCAAGGGCTTCGTATATCTGCACACTCCCCTCATCACCGCAGCCGATGCCGAGGGTGCGGGCCAGATGTTCGCGGTGACGACCCTTGACCTCAACAACATCCCCAGGAACAAGAAGGGCGAAGTCGACTACAGCAAGGACTTCTTCGGCAAGCAGACGAGCCTGACCGTAAGCGGACAGCTCGAAGGCGAGCTCGGAGCGACCTCGCTCGGCGAGATATACACCTTCGGGCCGACCTTCCGCGCGGAGAACTCCAACACCCCGCGCCACCTCGCGGAATTCTGGATGATAGAGCCCGAAATGGCGTTCTACGACATCAACGACAACATGGACCTGGCCGAGGACTTCATCAAGCACCTCGTCAGGTATGCGCTTGAGAACTGCCGCGACGACATCCAGTTCCTCAACGACCGCTACGACAACGAGCTGGTCGCAAGGCTCGAGGGCGTGGTGAACACAGAATTCGTGCGGCTGGAATATACCGAGGGTATCAGGATACTCGAAGAGGCAATGAAGAACGGAGTGCAGTTCGAATATCCAGTATACTGGGGCGCAGACCTCCAGAGCGAGCACGAGCGCTACCTCGTCGAGAAGCACTTCGGCAAGCCCGTAATCCTGACAGGCTACCCGAAGGACATCAAGGCCTTCTACATGAAGCAGAACGAGGACGGCAAGACCGTCAGGGCGATGGACGTGCTCTTCCCCAAGATAGGGGAAATCATAGGCGGCTCCGAAAGGGAGGCCGACCTCAAGAAGCTCGAGGACAGGATAAACGAGCTCAAGATGAGCCGCCGCACCCTCGAATGGTATATCGACACCAGGCGCTTCGGCAGCTGCCCCCACAGCGGATTCGGACTCGGTTTCGAAAGGCTGCTTCTCTTCATCACGGGCATGGCCAACATCCGTGACGTGATTCCTTTCCCCAGAACCCCCAAGAACGCAGAATTCTAGAACATGTTGGTAATAGGCATAGCCGGCGGCTCGGGTTCCGGCAAGACAACCGTAGTGAAGGCGATAACCGAGAAGCTCAAGGCCGAGAAGGTGGTGGTAATCCCCCAGGATTCCTACTACAAGGATTCCAGCGACCTCACCGACGAAGAGAAGAGGGCCTACAACTTCGACCATCCCAACGCCATCGACTGGGACCTGCTCTGCAGGCAGCTCGGCGAGCTCAAGCACGGGAAAACCGTCAAACAGCCGGTATATTCCTATATCTCCTGCTCACGCTCCAAGACGGAGACCGTGACTGTGGAGCCGGCGGATGTGATCATCATAGAAGGCATACTCATATTCACCTGCAAGCAGCTGCGCGACCAGATGGACGTGAAGATTTTCGTGGACGCCGACGATGACGACAGGCTGATGCGCGTGATGGCGAGGGACATAAGCGAAAGGGGCAAGGACGTGCACTGGGTGATAGAAAGATACTCCAGGACCGTGAAGCCCATGTACCTTCAGTTCATAGAGCCCAGCAAGCGCTACGCCGACATCATCATCCCTCAGGGCGGCCATAACAAGGTGGCCATAGACATCATCACCAACACTATCGAGAAGTCACTCCGCGAAAAGCAGCAGCTCAAGAAGTGAGGAGGTTACCCAAAGAAGACAGGGCAGGACTGTATTTCACCGTAATCGTTCATCTTGCGGTACTTATAGTCCTGCTCGCTTCGGGCCTGGGCTATTCCCTTTCAAGCGAGAACAGCTTCGTGCTGGACTTCAGCCGCCAGGATGAGCTGGAGGCTCTTCAGGCTGAAGCCGAAAGGCTGCAGGCGGAACTGGAGTTCAAGGAAGCCATCAGCCGCAAGCTGCAGGAGGAGCTCGGCGGCGATATTCCGGCCGCTCCGCCGCAGACATCGGGCAGCGACATCCGAAACATAGCCGTGGACCGAGGCGCATTGCGCGACGACAGGGGCACCGATGCGGAACAGCTCTATGCCGATGCGGAGAGGCTGCGCCAGGAGCTCATGAAGGGCAGCGACATCATTGAGGAGGACTATGCGATGCCTGCGCCGGAATCTCCCTCCGAGGCCAGGGACGAGGGAAAGGCGGCAGAAGTTGAAAGCTACTCCGGGCCTTCGGTCGTGGAATACGACCTTGCCGGCCGCAAGGCGAGCCATCTGAACATACCCGCCTACCGCTGCCTCGGAGGAGGTGAGGTCAAGGTCATCATAACGGTGAACCCCGGAGGAGACGTCATTGATGCGAAGATAGACGAAAGCGCGTCCTCCACCGACCGCTGCCTCAGGAACTTCGCGATACAGGCGGCCACCAGGTCGCGCTTCTCCGCAAAGCAGGGCGCGGCGCCGAAGCAAATCGGCTACATAGTCTACCAGTTCATCGCGCAATAATATCCCCTGAGACATCACATCGGGCATTCTGGAATCCGCCCATGCAAAAAGTGAGGTACAAGCGAATCAGAAAAACCACATCGTAGGGCCGTAGAATGCACTTTCCCTGGACATCCATGTGCCCGGGACTTATTCTGAAACCGGACTCATGCACAGAGCTTTTGCAGAAAACCCTCCTGTAGCCGGCTGTATTGCGGATTCCGCCGCCAGTCCTGTTCCTGATTTTTAAGCCTTCATGGAAACCGATAGGATAATCATTGATTTTTTTATTAAATTTACAATGGCTTCCGCTATCGCAAGTGCGGAGACCAGCGGCGGTGAAGCCCTGCTCGAAAGTATTGAGATGTCTGAAGCGCTGAGTTCCAAAGCCATGGTCGAGCCTCTTGACGAAACCCTCTATGATGAGGTCCTGACCCATGTCAATGACTACGTCGCCTATCTGAACGCCACCGGAGTCCCCGTGTCGGCGACGAAGGTCAACCAGTGGATGGCCATGAACAAGGGCTTCTTCACGAACCAGCAGCTGACGGCAATCAGCGAAAAGCTCACGAAGCTCGACGAGGAGAACTACAATACCCTGCTGATGGTGGAATACAAGGATCCCACCATCTCGCTGGTGCTCTCGATAGTATTCGGTTATCTTGGCGTAGACCGCTTCTATATAGGTAAGATCGGCGCGGGAGTGGGCAAGCTCCTTACCGCCGGAGGCCTTGGCATCTGGTGGCTCATCGACATATTCTGCATCCAGGACGCGACCAGGGACGTGAACTACGAAGAGCTCAACGAATTCCTCGCCATGCTGAAATAGCCGCCGTCTCGCGCAGTCGCTTATAAGTTGACATGGGCTGTCCGTTTGATCCGGTCAGTCGGCGACAACGGGCGCGCGGCGCAATATCACGCAACACTGACTTTTTCCCTTGGTTTGTCGGATAATACGCCTTTAGTACACCAAAACCCCTCTAACTCATTGAGAATTAGAGGGGTTTTGGTAGTCCCTACAGGAATCGAACCTGTATCTAAGGTTTAGGAAACCTCCATTCTATCCGTTGAACTAAGGGACCGCAATGCCGATTACTCGGCGTTCTTCACAACGATCTGACGTCCTCTATAGTAGCCGCACTCGGGACATACACGGTGATATATCACTGAGGCTCCGCAATTAGGGCAGGTCGCAAGAGTGGGGACGGGGGCGAAATCGTGGGTACGACGCTTGTCCCTGCGCTGCTTTGAAAGTTTGTGTTTCGGATGTGCCATTTCTTTATCTTTTAAATATTATTATTCGTTCAAAAACCTTACGGCAGCCTGATTGCATTCTCCGTCGGGATGCACCCTCTTCAGAGGCAGGGATGTGCACACGTAATCGTACACGTCCTGGTTCAAGTCTAGTTCGGCACCCTCCGGTACGTAGCTTTCCGCAAAAGAAAGCCGCACCGGTATCTCGAGCTCTTCAAGGCATCTGTCGCAGGCGACGGTCACGCTGCCGTCAACTTCGCAGTCAACATCGGCGGTGACGCCGTGCAGCCTTACCCTGGCGCTCACCCTGATGTCCGCCCCGAGTATCTCGGAATTGCCGAAATCTTCAAAGAACTTGCCGTCGGAACGCCACTCATGGAGGCTCTCCCCCGGCTTCAAATCAATCAGTCTTACTGTAAAGGGTTGCAAAGTTATAAAAAATTTCTTTCGTTGTCAATCCTCATTGTCGCTATTTCTCTTTCTCGCAAGCGGATCGAGCAGAATTTTTCGTATTCTCATGAAATGAGGGGTCACTTCCACGAGTTCGTCCTCCTGTATATACTCCAGAGCCTCCTCAAGCGAGAACTTGATTGCCGGAGGCAGGACTATCTTGTCGTCCGAGCCGGCGGCGCGCACGTTGGTCAGCTTCTTGGTCTTGCAGATGTTGATGTTCAGGTCCCTCTCGCGGGTATGCTCGCCGACCACCTGCCCGGCATATATCTCCTCTCCAGGCTCCACGAAGAAGCGTCCCCTGTCGAGGAGCTTGTTGATCGAATATGCTATCGCGGTGCCGGTCTCTATGGAGACGAGGGAGCCGTTGGTACGGCGCTCTATGTCACCCTTGTAGGGCTGGTATTCCTTGAAGCGGTGGGCCACCACGGCCTCTCCCTGGGTCGCGGTCAGCAGGTTGGAGCGCAGTCCCATGAGCCCGCGCGTGGGAATCTCGAATTCGAGCAGCGTGCGGTCTCCACGGGGCTCCATCCTGAGCAGTGCGGCCTTGCGGCGGGTGGCGATTTCAATCGCCGAACCCACGAACTGCTCCGGAACCTCGATGGAGAGGTCCTCGACAGGTTCGCAGCGCTGGCCGCCTATGGTCTTGTCGAGCACCTTGGGCTGGCCTACCTGAAGCTCGAAGCCTTCGCGGCGCATGGTCTCGATGAGCACCGAAAGATGCAGCACGCCGCGTCCGTAGACGACGAACGAATCAGCGGTGAGTCCGGGCTTCACGCGAAGCGCGAGATTCTTCTCAAGCTCCTTCTCCAGACGTTCCTTGATATGGCGGGAGGTCACGTATTTGCCGTCCTTTCCGAAGAAGGGCGAGTTGTTGATCATGAAGAGCATGCTCATGGTCGGCTCGTCCACGGCTATGGGCGGAAGCGGTTCCGGATTCTCGTAGTCGGCTATCGTGTCGCCTATCTCGAACCCGTCTATTCCGACGACGGCGCAGATGTCGCCGCAGCCCACCTCGTCGACGTTGGCCTTCCCGAGCCCCTCGAACACCATGAGCTGCTTGATCTTCTGCTTCTGTATCACGTCGTAGCGCTTGCAGAGGCTGACCTGCTGCCCGGTCTTCAGCGAACCACGGGTGATTCTGCCCACCGCGATGCGTCCCACATAAGGAGAATATTCCAGCGATGAAATCAGCATCTGTGGAGTGCCTTCGGCGACCTCCGGAGCGGGTATGACTTCCAGGATGGTGTCGAGCAGAGGGGTGATGTCCTTCGTGGGCTTCTTCCAGTCCAGGGACATCCAGCCCTGCTTCGCCGAACCGTATACCGTGGTGAAGTCGAGCTGGTCGTCGTTGGCGTCGAGATTGCACATGAGGTCGAAAACCTCCTCCTGCACCTCGTCGGGACGGCAGTTCGGCTTGTCGACCTTGTTTATCACCACTATGGGCTTCTTGCCCAGCTGGAGCGCCTTCTGCAGCACGAAACGGGTCTGCGGCATGCAGCCTTCGAAGGCGTCTACCAGGAGCAGCACTCCGTCGGCCATGTTCAGCACCCTCTCGACCTCTCCGCCGAAATCGCTGTGCCCCGGAGTGTCGATAATGTTGATTTTCACTCCCTTGTAGGTCACTGAAACGTTCTTGGCCAGAATGGTGATTCCTCTCTCCCTCTCAAGGTCGTTGCTGTCGAGGATGAGCTGGTTCAGGTTCTCCGGCTGGCGCACGAGATTCGCCTGATATATCATCCTGTCCACGAGCGTAGTCTTGCCGTGATCGACATGGGCGATGATTGCAATGTTCCTGATTTCCTGCATACTCTATATGATAAATCTTGCAAAGATAGATATTTCTTGCGGAAATCCATAAATTTCGGAGCATCGCCCACGAATTGTCCTTTGTGTTGCAAAATTGTTATCTTTGTGAGTTATGCAGCGTTTACGCATGATACTGGCGGCCATTTCGGTCTGCGTCCTCGCCTCCTGCGGAGGAGCGGACGGGGGAACGCAGCCCGGAGCACCCGAAGAAGTTCTGGCGCTCCTGAAGACCGTGCCGTCCGACGCCCTCGCGCTGTCGCTGCGGAATTCGTCTTCCGAGGCATGCGCCCTGCTGGATTCTTCGGCGGTCATGCATGCGCTGGATTGCGGCAGGCTGGCCGACTCCCCCGCCGTCATCTCCTGGAGCTTCGACGGAGAGCTATCCCCGGTGCTCGCAATCGACGCGGGAAGGTCGCAGGCTGACCGGACGGCCGCCTCGGAACTGCGTTCGGGCGCCGACAGCCTGGGGCTGCACAGCTGCCTGTACGCCGCCGACAGCCTGGTGGGAAGGCATGCGATTCTCGTAATCAGCCCCTCGGACGCATTGCTCGCCGCAGTCGACCGGCACGTGAAGGCAGGACGTTCAATCCTGGACGCCGAAGGGTTCCCGGCCGCCCTCGCCTCCGTGGGCAATTCGAAGGATTTCACCGTTATGCGCAACAGCGGCGCTCAAAGGCTGCTGCCGCGCGGTTTCCTCGACGGCATATATACGCAGAGCGGCGCCGCGCGTTTCCTGCGCACCGTCGCCGACTGGGTGGCGGTTCATCCCGAAGCCGGCGGATACAGGATAGACGCGGTACGCGGCGACTCGCCCTCATATTTCACGAACATTCTGGAGAGCCTGCCGTATTCCGACAGCCGTCTCGGGGAGATTCTGCCGGCGGACACGGAGTTCGCCCTCTCCCTTCCGGCGCCCGTACCCGAATTCCGCGAAGCCTACGAGAGGTTCACGGACGCTTCGGTCAGGAGCACCGAATATCTGAGGCGCATCGACGCATTGGAGGAGCTTTCCGGCAAGAATCCGCTCGACTGGGAGAAGGAGAACGGAATATGCGAGGTCGGACTCATTGTCCGGGACGGGGCCAGGATAGCGGCTGTCAGACCCGGGCATGCACCCGTGGACGCGGCTCCCTCGGAGAATCCCTTCCGGGGCTTCATCAGCGCCCTCTACGGTTCGGCATTCTCGCCCGATGACGACGGCTCCGTGGCCTCATACGCCGGTTGGCTGCTCTTCGGAAGCCCCGATGAGCTGGAAGGCTTCATCGCCGCAGGACTTCAACCCATGGAAAGCAATTGGCCTGTGAAAGGCTGTCACATAGTAATGTACAAATCCGGCATGATACTCTGCTGGAACAAAAAAGGAATCAATTTATGGAGTTCACATCAGTAAACAAACTCATCGAGAAGAGCATCAAGGAGCATTGGGAGAATGACGCCCTGTCCAATTACCAGGGAGTCACCCTCAAGTACAAGGATGTCGCCCAGAGAATCAGGTTTCTGCACATCGCCTTCGAGAAGTGCGGGCTGAAGAAGGGAGACAAGGTGGCCCTCTGTTCCCGCAACCAGGCCAACTGGGGCGTCTGCTTCCTCGCATCCACCACCTACGGAGCGGTCCCGGTGCCCATCCTGCACGAATTCAAGGCCGAGAGCATCCACTATCTGGTGAATCATTCCGAGGCCAAGGTGCTCTTCGTGGACGAAGTCATCTGGGAGGGCCTGTCGGAAAGCGAGATGCCCGGACTGGAGGTCATAGTGCAGATGAACACGCTCAAGTTCATCTATGCCAAGAGCCCCGAATTCCAGGAGGTCAGGGACAGGATAACCGAAATCTTCAACGGCATGTACCCGAACGGCTTCTCCAGGGACGATGTGGACTACTATGAGGACAGCGCCGACGAGCTCGCGCTGATAAACTACACCTCGGGCACGTCAGGATTCTCCAAGGGCGTCATGGTCCCCTACCGCGCCCTGTATTCCAACATAATGTTCGCGATCGACGCCGAACCGCAGCTGGACAGCAGCTCCAACGTGGTGGCCATGCTGCCTTCGGCCCACATGTACGGCATGATGTTCGAGTTCCTGTTCGAGATGACCATAGGAATGCACGTCCACTTCCTGACCCGCATCCCCAGCCCCAAGATCATCATGCAGGCCTTCGCCGACATACACCCCGACGTCATAATCGCCGTGCCGCTCATCATAGAGAAGGTCTACAAGTCCAAGCTCAAGCCCATACTCGACCGCAACAAGCTGTTCTTCAAGCTGCCCATCATCGACAAGGTGCTCGAGAAGAAAGTCTGCCATGAGCTCGTGAACTCATTCGGAGGCAGGTTCGAGGAAATCATACTCGGAGGCGCCGCCTTCAATCCCGAGGTCGAGACCTTCTTCCACAAGATAGGCTTCCCCTACACCGTCGGCTACGGCATGACGGAATGCGCCCCCATCATAACCTACGCACACTGGGACAAGGCCAAGCTGCTGTCCTGCGGAAAGGCCGCCCTCAACATGGAGGTGAGAATCGACTCCCCCGACCCCGAGAACGTTCCGGGAGAGGTACAGTGCAGGGGAGCCAACGTGTTCCTCGGCTATTACAAGAACGAGGAGGCGACCAAGGCGTCCTTCACCGAGGACGGCTGGTTCAGGACGGGCGACATAGGAGTGATAGACAGGGACGGCTACCTCTTCCTGCGCGGAAGGTCCAAGTGCATGATACTCGGGGCCAACGGCCAGAACATCTATCCCGAGGAGCTTGAGGCCGTGATCAACAACGTGACCTACGTCGTGGAGTCCCTCGTAATCGAGGACAAGGGAGGGCTCACCGCGCTCATCTTCCCCGACTACCATCAGGGCGAGCTCGACGGCCTCGACGCCGGCGCACTTGAGAAGAGACTGACCGACTCCCTGCCGGAAATCAACAGGCAGCTTCCCGCATACGCCCAGATCCGCCGCATAGAGTTCATGCCCGAGGATTTTGAGCGCACCCCCAAGCGCAGCATCAAACGCTATCTCTACCAGAGATCATAATGAACAAGTTCGACGAAAAATACATAGCGATGGCCCAGATCTGGGCCGGCAACTCCTACTGCAAGCGCAGACAGGTGGGCGCGCTGATCGTCAAGGACAAGATGATAATCTCCGACGGCTACAACGGCACGCCGTCGGGGTTCGAGAACATCTGCGAGGACGAGAACGGCGTCACCAAGCCCTACGTGCTCCATGCGGAGGCCAACGCGATTACAAAGGTCGCCAAATCGGGCAACAGCTCCGAAGGGGCCACCCTCTACGTGACCGCAGCCCCGTGCATCGAGTGCTCGAAGCTGATCATCCAGGCCGGCATCAGGAGGGTCGTCTACAGGGATGAGTACCGCCTCACGGACGGAGTGGACCTTCTCCGCAAGGCGGGTATCGAAGTTGAAAAGGTAGATTAGATGAAAACGAATCTCACGACAGCACTGCTGGGCGTGGCCATAGGAGCGCTCGCCACCCTGGCTTTCCAGCATTTCGTCGCCCGTCCGAGTGCGCTGGGCCCCGGCTGGCACAAGGTTGAGCTGATTCTCAACAGCATAGACGAGAACTACGTGGACTCCGTCGACCACAAGAAGGTCACGGACGCGATAGCCTCGGCCGCCCTGTCGGCCCTCGATCCGCATTCCGTCTACATGCTGCCCCGGACCCTCGAAGCCTCAGAGGAGGACCTCGCCGGCAATTTTGACGGCATAGGCATACAGTTCAACGTGCCCAACGACACGGCTGTCGTCATAGAAGTGATTCCCGGTGGCCCGTCAGAGAAGATAGGGCTGCAGCCCGGTGACAGGCTGATCAAGGTGGACAGCACCGTCATAGCCGGCGTGCAGTTCCCGCAGGACAGCATGGTGCGCAGGATGAAGGGCAAGGCCGGCACCAAGGTGACGGTGACCGTGCAGCGCGATGACGAGACCATCCCCTTCGAAATCACGCGCGGGAAGATTCCCACCCACTCCGTGGACGCGGCCTTCATGGTCAACGACACCACCGGCTACATAAGGCTCTCCAAGTTCTCCAGAACCACGGCGCAGGAATTCCTGATCGCCGGCACGGGCCTGCTCTCGCAGGGGATGAGCAAGCTGATACTCGACCTGCGCAACAATTCGGGAGGCTTCCTCGACCAGGCCCTTGCGCTATCCAACATGTTCCTTCACGACGGCGACCCCATAGTGTACATGGAAGGACAGCACCGCAGGCGCGAGGACTTCAAGGCCGACGGCAGCGGGCTGTTCCAGGACACGGCGCTCAGCGTGCTGATCAACGAAGGCACCGCCTCCTCGAGCGAAATCCTCTCGGGGGCGCTCCAGGACAACGGCCGCGCGACCATCGTCGGACGCCGCTCCTTCGGCAAGGGGCTCGTGCAGGAGCCTTTCTACTTCACCGACGGCTCCGGCATGCGCATCACGGTGGCCCGTTTCTACACCCCTTCCGGCCGCTGCATACAGAAGCCCTACACCGAGGATTACGACTACGAAATCCTGAAGCGCTACGACAGCGGCGAGATGGTGAACGCCGACAGCATGAGGGTGGAGGACGGAGGCATACTGCCGGACGTGTTCGTGCCCATCGACACCACGCGCGCGGGAGACTTCTATGTGAACTGCAACCGCAAGGCGACCACCATGCGCTTCGCTTCGGAATACTTCGACGCCCACAGGCAGGAGCTTCTGGACATTGACGACTACGATACGCTGCTCGACTACCTCGACGGGGCCGGGTTGGAGAGGCTCTTCCTGGACTTCGCCCGCAGGGAGGACGGACTGGCGCCTTCAGCCGGGGAATGGAACTCGGACAGGCAGTACATAATGACCCAGGTGTACGCCCTGGTAGGCCGCTACTCCAAGCTCGGGGACAACGCCTACTACCACCTGTTCCTGCAGACTGACGACAGTTTCAAGGCAGCGGAGAAAATCTGAGCGCAACGATAAAATCCTGACACACATGCTACAGAAAGGTACCAAGGCTCCGGATTTCGCCGGATACGACGAAAACGGAAACATCGTGAGACTCGCCGACTTCGCCGGAAAGAAGCTCGTGCTTTACTTCTACCCCAAGGACAGCACTCCGGGCTGCACCGCAGAGGCCTGTGACCTCAGGGACAACTACGAAAAGTTCCTTGCCGCCGGATATGCGGTGCTGGGAGTCAGCAAGGACTCGCAGTCATCGCACCGGAAATTCATCGAGAAATACTCCCTTCCCTTCCACCTGATATCCGACCCCGAGTGCGTCATGCTCAAGGCCTACGAAGCCTGGGGGCCCAAGAAGTTCATGGGCAGGGAGACCGTGGGCACCCTGCGCACCACCTACGTGATCGGTGAAGACGGCACCATCCTCGACGCTATCGGGAAGGTGGACACGAAGAACCACAGCAGCCAGATACTTTAGGCCTCCTGCGGTCAGGTTCAGTCTCCGCACTTCTGGTATGCGATGCGCGGAGAACCGTCATCGGTGTAGATTATCCCGCATCTGACGAAGCCCGCACCTTCCAGCAGGCGCTGCATCACCGCGTTGTCGGCATGGGTGTCGGCGCGCAGGTTATGCATGCGCTCCCAGCACCATCCGAAGCAGGCCTTGGCGACTCCGCCGGCCCTGCCGTCCGAGGCAAGCCTGTGTATGGTGCCGTAGGGGCCGGGACGCAGCCAGGCTCCCCTTTCTATCAGCCGGTAAGTAGGGTCCTCCCCTATTATGAAGCAGAAGGTTCCGACGGGCTCCCCGTCCGAGGTCTCGCATACGAAGCAGTGCCCGGCATGTATTTCCGCCCGTATCAGCTCCTCCGACGGATAGCCTCCCTCCCACTGGTGCATATTGCCGGTGCTCCGCATGAACCTGCGTGCGGAATCGAAGATCCGCATCAGTCCTCCGAGGTCCTCCAGCCCCGCAGGACGGATTCTGATGTCAGTTTTCGCCGTCATGGCGGGATTATGAATGCCGGGGGCGCGTCTTCCTGAACACCTTGCCCAGAGTGCGCCGGATTGTGCCGGTCATGATTATCAGGGTCACCGCAAGCAGCACCAGCAGTATGCCGAAGCCTTCGCGCATGGTGAAGTCCTCGCCGAACACCAGCGCGCCCACGCAGACGGCGGTCAGCGGCTCAAGCGCACCGAGCACCGAGGTAAGCGTGCCGCCGATGTTCTGCACCGCGAGCACCAGGGTGATGTTGGAAACGACCGTCGGCAGCACGGCAAGCAGTATCAGGCAGCCGACCGACGAGGGGTCGGGAGGCAGCTGAAGACTGCCGGTCGCGACATCCTTGACGGCGAATATGATTGTCGTGAACACGAACACGTAGAACGCCAGCTTGCGGCTGTTCATGTTGCGCACCCGCGATTTGTTGACCCCGACGATATAGCTTCCGTATGCGACCGCCGACAGCAGCACGATGATTATCCCCTTCAGCTCCGCCCTCATGCCGTCCGAAGGCAGGGACAGCATGGCCACGCCACCCACCGCCAGGGCAATCGCAAGCCATGTCAGCCAGGAGGTCTTCTCGCGGAAGAGCAGGAACATCAGCAGCGTCACGAACACGGGGTAGGTGAAATGCAGGGTCGTCGCCACGCCGGCGCCCATGTAGCCGTAGCCGCAGAGCAGGAAGAGAGAGGAGAAAGTATAGAAGAACGCCAGCATGATGAAGGTCGGAAGATCCTTGAGAGTGATGCGGAACGACTCCTTCTTGACGAGCATCACACTCGCCAGAGCGATTGACGCAAACAGGAAACGGTAGAACAGAATCGAATCATATCCCATCCCCTTCCCTATCAGCGGAAGGGTGAACAGCGGAATCAGGCCAAAGGTGACAGACGTGGCCATTCCGTAGAGGACGCCCTTGAACTTTCCCATACATTCTGAAATTTGCGGCCGCAAAGATAGGGAATAAATCAAGACTTTGGCTATATTAGCAGACAACCAACAGAACTGAACTATGATTTGCTTGTATCACACAGGTGACTCCGGCCATTCCAATCAGCCAGAAAACAGCTTCAACGGCTACGCCTGCCTGCTTAGGAGAATAAGGCAGAGAGTATCGCTTGCCCAGAAGAGGGTGATTTATACCGCAAACGAAGAGCTGCTGCACATGTACTGGGATATCGGCGAGATGCTGCAGCAAAGCCAGGATGCTGACGGATGGGGCAAAAAGACGCTGCAGCGCCTGTCTGAAGATTTGAAAAATGAATATCCCGAAGTGAAAGGCTTTTCCGTCAGGAATATGCAGTGCATGATGCAGTTCTTCAATGAGTACAACCGGGAGCTGACCATGGTGAAAGATTCGGTTTCTCCAATTGCGCAATCATCGATTGCGCAATTGGACAGATGTAATTTCAATCTGCCCGTCAAGCATCTGGACTGGACCCACAACCTTATCATCATGCAACAAGTCAAAGATATACGCGCACGTTACTGGTATATGCTGCAATGCATCTCCTGCCATTGGAGCATAAGATATCTGCAAGAAGCCATCAGACTTAACTATTACGGCAAGCACGGTGCGCTGGCCAACAATTTCAGCATGACGCTGCCGGAACCTGAGGCTCGTGAAGTAGGTTCCATGCTTAAAGACCCTTATATCTTCGACATGCTGACTTTCACTGACCAATATAACGAGCGGGACGTAGAGATTGGTCTGGTAAAGCATATTGAAAAGTTCCTGATTGAGATGGGTGCAGGCTTCGCCTTTATGGGCAGACAATACCACATAGAAGTGTCTGGAGACGACTACTATATCGACATCCTTATGTATAACGTCTTTCTACACAGATACTTCGTGATTGAGCTGAAAGACACAGACCTCAAACCCGAATATATCGGAAAACTCAACTTCTACTGCTCGGCAGTGGATGACCTTCTCCGCCATGACGGCGACAACCGCACTATCGGCCTGCTGCTATGCCGCAACAAGAACAGAATCAAAGCCGAATATGCCCTGCGGGACATAGAAAAGCCCATAGGGATTTCCGAATACGAATTGGGGCAAGCCCTGCCGGAAGACTTCAAAAGCAGTTTGCCGTCTATAGAAGAAATCGAAAAAGAATTTGAAACAAGTGAGTAAAATATTTGGTTTATAAAATAAAGTAGTTTATATTTGTTTTATAAACCATTCAAATCCGACTTTATTTATGGAAGAAAGAAAATTCACCGAGAAGGAAAGCCTCGAGCTGATTTCCCAGATGATAAGCGCAAGCAGGCAGAGACTGCAGAAAGGAAGCGGCAACCCCTTCCTGTGTTACGGGTACACCTCGCTCGCAATCTCCGTGGCTACATTCCTGATAAGCAGATTCAGCGGGAACTACGTGTGGAACTTGCTGTGGATTCTGATGTTCATTCCGGCGATAGTGCTGTGGATTAAAGACAGGGGCGAAAAACCCGAGACCACCAGCTACATCGACAGGATGCTCACTAACACCTGGAAGGTCGTGCTGATGCTGATGGTGATGTCGCTCGTGGTGATCGTATGTTCGGGACTCGGAGCCGGCGTGGTCAACATGATGCTGATGCTTCCCCTGGCACTGATATTCGTGTGCACCGGCACGCTGATCACCGGGCTGACGATCGGCGAGGGCAGCATCGTAGGAATGACGACCATAGCCTTCGTGATGCCGGTGCTCCTGCTGTCGGCCATGGTCGCCGGAGACCAATACCTTCCGGTCTGGAATCTCGCAGGAGGGTTCAGCTTCCTGTTCTCGCTGGTAATCCCGGGCCATATCATCAACCGTAGGAGTTCCAGGTCATGCTGAAGGAGCTGAACCCCATAATCCACTCCCAGCTGCGGCTGTCAATAATGACGCTGCTGCTCTCGGTGGAGGAAGCCGACTTCTCCTGGCTCAAGGAGCAGACCGGAGCGACCTCCGGGAACATCAGCGTCCAGCTTGACAAGCTGTCGGAAGCGGGGTATATCGAGATCCGCAAGGAGTTCGTGGGCAGGAAGACGCGCACCAGCTGCCGCATGACCGAAAAAGGAAATGCGGCTATGGCTGAATATGTGGCGGATCTGAAGAAATACCTGAATCTGTAGGGCTATTTCTTCCTGGCGCAGAGTGTCGAGGTGGCCTGGGCGGTAGGCATGACCAGCACCTCGGCTATCTGCACATGGTCGGGAGCCGAAACTGCGAAATGCACGACTTCGGCGACATCCTCCCCGTGCAGGGGTTCGAAGCCTTCATATACCGCGTCCGCCCTGGCCTGGTCGCCATGGTAGCGGGTCACGGAGAAATGGGTCTCGACCTTTCCGGGCTTCACGTTGGTCACACGCAGCGGAGTGTCCACGAGGTCGATGCGCAGACTGTCTGAAAGCGCCTTGACCGCAGCCTTGGAGGCGCAATACACTCCCCCGCCGCCGTATGGCGTGTCGCCGGCTATGGAGCCTATATTCACTATATGCCCGCGTCCCCTTTCGACCATTCCGGGAACCACCAGCCTCGTCATCGCGAGCAGGGCCTTTATATTGGTATCTATCACTGTGTCCCACTCCTCGAGGGAGCCTTCGTATTCCTTGTCGTCGCCCAGCGATAGGCCGGCGTTGTTGACAAGGACGTCCACCTCCTTCCAATCTCCCGGCAGGGAGTTGAAGACCGCGCCCATGGTCTCGCGGTCGCGCAGGTCGAACGGGAGCAGCTGCACTTCTGCGCCGCCGGCTTCCAGTTCCTTCTGCAGTTCGGCAAGCTTCGCCGTATTCCTTCCATTGAGTATCAGACGGGTTCCGGGAGCCGCGAATCTCCTCGCGCAAGCCTCTCCTATCCCGCTCGTCGCACCCGTTATCAGAACAGTCTTTGCTTTCATGATGCTAAAGTTAGTCATTTCGCCCGAAATTGAGCACAATTTCGCTCCAAAACGCGTATATTTACACAGAAAGTTCCTTCAAGACAAGTCAAACTCAATATAATTCGGCTATGAAAAAAATTATTTTGGCAGCGGCACTGGCCGTTTCATCCATCACATTGTCAGCCCAGAACATGGGCGACATGGCCGTAGGAGGCATCATCGGAATAAGCGGAGGGTCTTCCACTACCGCCACAAGCCTCAACGGCAACACGAACAGCGAGAAGTCGGCTTCTCCGATGACTCTCGAGTTCAGCCCCGAGTTCAGCTACTTTGTCATCGACAATCTGGAACTGTCCGCCGGCCTGAACTACGGCATGTCAAGGGAACCCATAATCTCCACCGGCGACGCCACCCTGTTCGGCACCACTAACATAGCCAAGTTCACGATAGGCGCGAACTGGTTCTTCCCCATGATTGACGGGGTTCTCTACTACACTCCCGGAGTGAAGTTCGGGTTCGGAGGCGGTTCCTACGTAGCTCAGACGGGATCCAGCAGCAAGTCGACAACCAAGCTGCCTTTCGCCTTCAGCTTCGACGCCGAACTCGGAACTATAGAGTTCATGCCTGCCGGATTCCTCGGAATCTCGCTGAACCTCCTGGACTTCAACGTGTCATATATAACAAGGAACACAGGTTCAGACAACGTGAAGATGTCAAGCACCACGTTCACCGAAGCCCTCAACTACGGAATATCCGCCGGGGTGAAATACTATTTCTAGACCATCAGCGTTTATTGAACAACGGACGCATCACCTTTCCCGCTGAAGACTAGATGTATGCCGGCGTGTACGGCTACCGCGTAGGAGAGGAGTCCGAAACCGTCAGCGAATGGTCCGGACAGGATTTGCATTCCTGCCGCTCACCTCGGCCGTCTCCTCGCGGCTACATTGACGGCATTGCGCCAGGACCTCGCGGCTGCGATGCTTTTGGCCGGCTGCTATTCGTTATGCATTATCGCTGCGCCAGTGCCTCGCGGCTGCAATTGCGCCTCGCAGGCGAAAAAATCCTGCTCGGCGTCAATTCAGTCCGCTCGGCAACGGACAGGGCATGGCAGATGTAAATACCCGAGTACAATGGTTTTTACAAATGTGGCCTTGGGGGGCCGCTGCAGGGCCGTTTTCTCTGAACAGCCTGTCCGCGAGTCGCCTCTCGGACGTTGACCTGCGGACATGCTTCGATTGCAAATGACTGACAGTAAGACATTTCCGAAAAAGTCCTGTGCTTGAGTAATTACATCCACCAAAATATGGTGCTCTGCGCATCCGCCGGCTCGTCTGCTGCCACAATGCTTTTGGCGGGTAGCGATAGCAAGAATCGCCGTAATTGCTGAATTCCTAGCAACTACGGCGATTCTTCCGCGGAGGGTGAGGGATTCGAACCCCCGAACCCGTTAAGGTCAACAGTTTTCAAGACTGCCGCCATCAACCACTCGGCCAACCCTCCTTCCCGTAAAGGGACTGCAAATTTATGCAATCTCTACGGATATTCCAAAAAAATTCAGACTTTCTTATCAGCCTCCGCCGTCAGTTCCTTTTCCCCGGAAGCAGAAAAATACTTCCACTGGAAAAGAAGAAGGTATATCGCCCCCACCGTCACGCAGGAATCGGCGAAATTGAACACCGGGCTGAAAAATATCACCCTTGCCCCGTCGCGTATTATGGGGAAGTAGAACATGTCCACGACCCTGCCGAACATGAAGGGGGCATAGTCCCAGATCAGACCGTAGAACAGGCAGTCGATGATGTTGCCTATGGCTCCGGCAGTAATCATGGTCAGGCCCACGAGCACTCCGAGCGGAGTCTTCTCCTTGCGGAGCAGCGAGGAAATCCACCAGATGAGGAAAGCGCTTAGACCGATGCGGAACAGCGAAAGCAGCAGTTTGCCTATCCCCTCGCCGAACGACAGCCCGAAAGCCATGCCTTCGTTCTCCACGAAGCACAGCCGGCACCATTCGCCTATCAGCGGAATCTGCTCTCCGAGCGACATATTGGTCTTGACCAGAATTTTGATGATCTGGTCGATGACCACCAGGGATACTCCCAGCAGGATCAGCCCCGTGCCTTTGGAAAGCTTCATAAATTACTTCTTTCCGTTCTTGGCCATCATCTCCTTGGCCTCGACGGTAAGAGTCGCATGAGGGACTCTCTTGAGCCTCTCCTTGGGGATGAGCTTGCCCGTAGCGCGGCAGACGCCGTAAGTCTTGTTCTCGATGCGGACGAGGGCGGCCTCAAGGTTCTGGATGAACTTGTACTGGCGCTGCGCCATCTGGCTCGCCTCCTCTTTCGAAAGCTGGTTGGCTCCGTCGTCCTCCACGGTCTTGAAAGAAGGTGAGGTATCCTCTATGTCATTGGTTCCATTATGGATTATGACCTCACGGAGCGTATTGTACTCAGCCTTGGCCTTGGCCAGCTTGTCCTCGATAATCGCCTTGAATTCGGCAAGTTCTGCGTCAGAATAGCGTGTCTTTTCCACAGGCGTCGCATTCTTGTTGGTTTCTTCTGCCATAATTGAATAAAGTTTAAGTGTGATTAATTAATTTCTGGATACCCTGATCTTGATGGAGGAGCCTCCCCACTCGACCTCGGCCGCATCGGCGGGAGCCTCCGCGAGATTCTTCAGCTCGAGCGAGAGCGAGAGGGTCTGGCCGGCCACATACCCGGAGTATTCTCCGAGCGAAGCCTCTATCTCTCCGTAATCCTCTCCGTCCGCATAAATCACGGTGTGTATTCTGTCCGTAACCTCAAATCCGCTCTCCTTGCGGAGATTCTGGATCGGGTGGATGAGTTCGCGTGCGGTTCCCTCACGCTTCAGTTCCGGAGTCTGCACTATGTCCAGCGCCAGGGTAAGCGTCCCCTCGGTGGCTACGAGCCAGCCGGGCATATCCTCGGAGCTGATTTCATAGTCTCCCTTACGGAGCACGACCTCGCCTCCCGGGAGAGCCAGCACATAGTCGCCTTCGGCATGTTCTATCCCTGCAATCTGCTCCTGCGAGAGGGAGGAGAACGCCGCCGCAATCTCCTTCATGCGCTTCCCGTAGATTTTCCCGAGAGTCTTGAAATTCGGCTTTATCTTCTTGGTGATGATTCCCGTGGTGTCGTGGAGGAACTCTATGTCCTTGACATTCACTTCCGTGAGGAATATGTCGCGGACTTTCATGATATGCTCCTTCACCGTATCGTCAAGTACCGGAACCAGCACCTTCGCGAGCGGCTTGCGCACATTGATGCCGATTTTCTTGCGCAACGCGAGCACCATGGACGAAGCCTTCTGGGCGAAGGCCATGCTCTGCTCGAGATCATTGTCCACCTGGGACATGTCCGCAGAAGGCATCAGGACGTAATGCACGGAATCGGCATCCGGCACGAGGTCATTCCAGAGCCTGTCCATGAAGAACGGCGCTATGGGAGCCGCGAGCACCGCCACGGTCTTCAGCGCTTCGTGCAGGGTCTGGTAGGCAGAAAGCTTGTCCCCGCTCATTCCGTGTCCCCAAAGGCGCTTCTTGTTGAGCCTGATGTACCAGTTGCTCAGGTCGTCGCAGACGAAGTCCTGTATGAGGCGGCCGGCGGCGGTGATGTCATAGTCATCGTATGCCGCACGCACCGAAGATATCAGCGTGTTGAGCCTGCTGACGAGCCAGCGGTCGAACATCGGACGCTCCGCAGCCGGAACTGCCGGCGACGCAGGGTCGAAGCTGTCGATGTTGGCATAGAGCGCGAAAACCGAATACGAATTGTAGAGGGTGCCGAAGAACTTGCGCCTAACCTCCTCAACCCCGGCTTCGTCGAACTTGAGATTGTCCCAGGGCTGGGCGTTGGTCAGCATGTACCAGCGCAGCGCGTCGGGGCCGTAGCTGTCGAGCGCCTTGAAGGGGTCGACGGCGTTGCCGAGCCTCTTGCTCATCTTCTCGCCCTTCTTGTCGAGCACCAGGCCGTTGGAAATCACCCTTCTGTAGGCGGGGGTACCGCTGACCATCGTATGTATCGCGTGAAGGGTGTAGAACCATCCCCGGGTCTGGTCGACGCCCTCGGCTATGAAATCGGCCGTGCATCCGAAGTCGGAGCTGTCCTTGCCACGCAGGCCGGTCTGGGCGTAGGGCATCGCGCCCGAATCGAACCAGACGTCTATCAGGTCTGTCTCGCGCACCATCTTCCTGCCGGAAGGGCTCACGAGGAATATGTTGTCGACATACGGCCTGTGCAGGTCGATTCTGTCGTAGTTCTCCTTGCTCATGTCGGCAGGATCGAAGCCGGCCTCCCTGAGAGGGTTCGACTGCATGATTCCGGCAGCCACGGCCTTGTCAATCTCTGCATAGAGTTCGGCGACCGAACCTATGCACAGCTCCTCCTTGCCGTCCTCGGTACGCCAGATCGGAAGCGGGGTGCCCCAGTAGCGGCTGCGGCTCAGGTTCCAGTCCTGGATGTTCTCGAGCCATTTCCCGAAACGTCCGGTCCCGGTGGACTCCGGCTTCCAGCTTATCTGCGAATTGAGCTCCATCATCTTCTCGCGCACTGCGGTCGTGCGTATGAACCAGCTGTTCAGGGGGTAGTAGAGCACCGGCTTGTCGGTGCGCCAGCAGTGCGGGTACGAGTGCACGTGCTTCTCTATCCTGAACGCCTTGCCCTGCTTCTTCAGCATCACGCATAGATCCACATCGAGCGTAGGGGCGTCGGCAGGCAGGCTGTCATCGTATGCGTTCTTCACGAACCTTCCGGCCCACTCGCGGTAGTCGTCGGAGACGCGCTCGCCGACATACCCGGGATCGAGGTCCTCCAGACGGAAGAAGCGGCCCTTGAGATCCACCTGCGCCTGGGGATTGCCATCCCTGTCGATAACCGTCAGCGCAGGTATCCCCGCAGCCCTGGCCACCCTGGCGTCGTCGGCGCCGAAGGTCGGGGCGATATGCACTATTCCGGTTCCCTCCTCGGTGGACACGTAGTCTCCGGCTATCACGCGGAATGCCCCCTCGTCCGGACGGAACCAGGGAATCAGCTGCTCATAGCGCATGCCCACGAGGTCCGAGCCCTTGCAGCTTCCGAGCACCTCATAAGGTATCTTCTCGTTGAAAAGGGTGTGGACGAGATCCCTGGCGATGATGTAGGTCGCAGGGTCGCCGGTATAGGGATTGGAGGATTTCACCCTCACGTAATCGATGTTCGGCCCCACGCAGAGCGCGGTGTTGGAAGGCAGGGTCCAGGGGGTGGTGGTCCATGCGAGGAAATAGAGATTGTCCTCGCCCACGGCCTTGAACTGCACGGTGCAGGTCGTGTCCTTCACGTCGCGGTAGCATCCCGGCTGGTTGAGCTCATGGCTGCTGAGCCCGGTGCCGGCTGCGGGGGAATAGGGCTGTATGGACTTGCCCTTGTAGAGCAGGCCCTTGCCGTAGATGTCCTTGAGCAGCCACCACAGGGTCTCGATGTAGCGGTTGTCGTAGGTTATGTAGGGGTCGTCCATGTCGACCCAGTAGCCTATTCGTTCGGTCAGAGTGCGCCATTCGGCGGTATATTTCATGACCTCCCGGCGGCATGCGCGGTTATATTCCTCAACACTGATCTTCCTGCCTATGTCCTCCTTGGTGATGCCGAGCTTCTTCTCCACTCCGAGCTCCACCGGAAGCCCGTGGGTGTCCCAGCCGGCGCGGCGGCGCACCTTGAATCCCGTCTGCGTCTTGTAGCGGCAGACCGCATCCTTGATGGAGCGGGCCATCACATGGTGTATTCCGGGCATTCCGTTGGCGGAAGGAGGACCCTCGAAAAAAATGAACTCGGGCGCACCTTCCCTGAGTTCGAGGGATTTCTCGAACGCCCTGTTCTTTTTCCAGTCCTTCAGGACCCCGTCCGCGACGGCAACGAGATCCAGTCCGCCATACTCTTTGAATGTCATATTTTTTGCTAATTTTGCACTTATAATACAGACTGCGAATTTAGCTATTTCCGCCAATTTAACCAAACATGACAATTCTAGACATCATTCTGCTGCTCTGCTTCGTCCCGGCGATAGTCACAGGCATCACAAAGGGCTTCGTCAGCCAGGCGGTGCAGGTGATAGCCATACTGCTCGGAGCATGGGCGGCCTTCCATTTCTCCTCCGTCATCTGCAGCTGGCTCTCGCAGTACCTCACGATGGACCCCACGCTGCTCAAGGTGATAGCCTTCGTCCTGGTCATCCTCGTGATTACGCTCATACTGAACATACTGGGCAACCTGCTCACGCGGCTGCTGCACGCCCTCGCCCTGGGATGGCTCAACGGCATTCTCGGAGTCCTGTTCGGCATACTCAAGGCCGGAATCATCCTCGGCCTGCTGATAATGGTGTTCGAGGCGCTCAATTCATCCATCGACCTGGTCGAACGCAGCATGCTCGACGACTCGAAGGTATATACCGCGCTGAGGGAGATGGCCGAGTCGGTATTCCCCTCACTCAAGAGCCTCGCCGCCGACATAAAGATATAAGGAGATGGCCGGAATCGTACTTATAGAGACATCCACCTCGCTATGCTCCACCGCCCTCGCAATCGACGGGAGCATAGCGGAATACAGGGAGAGCACCCAGCCCAGGGCGCACGCCTCTCTGACGGCCCCCTTCGTCAAGGAGATGCTCGACGCACGCGGCCTGGCCATGGCCGACTGCGATGCCGTCTGCGTGAGCGCCGGCCCGGGCTCATACACCGGGCTCAGGGTGGGCTCCTCTACCGCAAAGGGGCTTTGTTTCGCGTCCGGCAGGCCTCTGCTGGCCGTCGGCACTTTGGAGATTCTCGCCCGGCAGGCAATCGAGGACGGGCTGCTGCCCGAAGGATGCAGATACATAGTCCCGATGATAGACGCGCGCCGCATGGAAGTCTACACTGCGACCTTCTCGGCGGACGGGAAGAAGCTGGACGACACCATGCCGCGCATAGTCGGAGAAGACAGCTTCAGCGAACTCCTGGAACAGGGGCCGGTGCTGTTCGTCGGAGACGGGGCGGAGAAATGCTCCCACGCGATCAGCTCCCCCAACGCGCATTTTTTCCAGTGCTGCCCGAGGGCGTCCGCGATGCTGGTTCCCGCCGAAAGGGAGCTCAGGGCAGGCAACTTCCGGAACACCGCCTACTTCGAACCCTTCTACCTGAAGCAGTTCCAGGCCACCGTCAGCAAGAAGAAAATATTCTGAGAATGGAGATACTGATTGTACTGCTGGTGTTCGTCCTTCCCGTCCTGTCCGTCATCCTGGACGACAGGAAGAAAAAGAACATGCCCAAGGTCAAGTCGAAGCGCATAGTCTGGCCCGATGACAAGCCCGTGCAGCCCGCCCCGGGAAAGATGCGGCCTGCACCAGGAGCCGCCGTCCCCGGACAGCCCGTAAAACCTGCCTCCACGGCAGTTCCTGCGCCCGCCGCAACGCCGGATCCCATAAGGAGACCGGACACATACGATTCTGCCGCAGGAGCCGGGCTGACGGACTCAGGAGCAAGGCGGCCGGACGCAAAAGCCGCGTCTGCGGGACACATGGACAGCGCCAGATCCACCAAGTCCAGAGTGCCGGAGGAGGAACAGCGGCAGCCCGAAGAGAAAAAGACATTCAGCGAGAAGCAGAAGCTCATAATCTACTCGGAGATTCTCAAACCGAAATTCGACTCCTGAAACATAGCGGAATTCCCGGAATTTTTCCTATATTTGCAATGGAGTAAGGGTTCTGCCGTAGAGGCGGGACTCCTTTTTGATTTGTCATAATTAACCAAAACAATAAAAATGTCAGAAGTACATTATATGAGCCAGGAGGGTCTGGACAAGCTCAAGAAGGAGCTGGCCGAAGCCCTCGCACAAAGGCCCGTGATCTCCGCCGCCATCGCGGAAGCCCGCGAGAAGGGAGATCTTTCCGAGAATGCGGAATACGAATCAGCCCGCGAGGCGCAGGGGCTGCTCGAACTCAGGATAGCCAACCTCCAGAACATGGTGGCCAACGCCAAGATACTCGACAGCTCCCAGCTGGGCACGGACAAGGTCCAGATGCTCAACAAGGTGAAGGTGAAGAACCTCAACACCGGCAAGCTCATGGAGTTCACCATAGTCGGAGAAAGCGAGGCCGACTTCTCCAAGGGGAAGCTCGCGTCCACCACTCCCATAGCCAAGGCCCTGCTCGGCCACGGCAAGGGCGAGACCGTGGAGGCCAAGGTGCCTTCGGGAACCATAAAGTTCGAAATCCTTGACATCTCCCTCTGATGGCTACGCTGTTCACAAGAATCGCCAAGGGCGAGATACCTTCCTGGAAGGTTGCCGAAAGCGAGGAGTTCTACGCTTTCCTTGACATCAGCCCGCTCGCAAAGGGCCACACCCTCGTAATTCCCAAGAACGTCGAGGACGACTACATCTTCAACCTCGACGAAGCGACCTACAGGGGGCTGTGGGACTTCGCCCGCAAGGTCGCGACCGCGCTCAAGGCAGCAGTGCCCTGCAAGCGCGTGGGAGTCGCCGTGCTCGGCATGGAGGTGCCGCACACCCACATCCATCTTGTACCCCTCCAGACCGAAGGCGACCTCGACTTCCGCAAGGAGCGCCCCGTAATCGGCAAGGAGGAAATGGAAAGCACGGCAGCGGCGATATTGTCAGAATTCGAAAAGCTCCGGTGATGAAGGCATACAGGACAATTGCATTGATGCTCTCCGCCGCCGTCCTCGCATCATGCGGACACAAGGCGGAAATCAGCGGTTCGGTGGCCGGAGCCCCCGATTCGGAGATAATAGTCAAGCAGCTCGACGTGAACGTCTACTCCGTGCTCGACACCATCAGGACAGGGCACGACGGCAGCTTCAGCTACAAGCTCAAGGTCAGGAAGGGTCAGCCGGAATTCGTCTATCTCTTCCATGGCGACACCCGTATCGCGGGCCTGCTGCTCGAAGCCGGGGAGAAAGCCGGGGTGCAGGCCGACACATTGGGCAACTACAGCGTCAGCGGCTCCGAATCCTCCCGGAAGCTGGCCGAGGTGGACAAGGCGCACGCCGAATTCATGCAGGACATGATGTCGGCGGCCGACGGCCCCGAGATGGCCAGAATCTATGTGGACCATTACCGCGCCTGCATGAAATACGTGCTCGAGAACCCGCACTCCCTGACAATCGTGCCGGTGCTCTATGAGACCATAGGTGAAGGCAGCCCCGTGTTCAGCCAGTCCACCGACGCGCTGATATTCAAGAACGCGGCCGATTCGCTCAAGACCGTATATCCCGAGTCGCGCTACGTCATCGCGCTCGAGAAGGAGGCGCAGCGCAGGATGAACCTGCTCCAGATAGAGAACAGGCTGAAGTCGGCCACTGAGGCCTCCTTCCCCGACATCGTGATGCGCGACATCAACGGCGAGGACAAGGCGCTGAGCTCGGTGGACGCCAAAGTGATTCTGCTCCACTTCTGGGACGCATCCGACGCCGCGCAGAAAATGATGAACATCGACACCCTCCTGCCCCTATGGGAGGACTTCCATGACAGGGGCTTCGAAATCTATGCGGTCTGCCTCTCTCCCGACAAGGCCGAATGGGGCACCGTGGTGAACGCCCAGAAGCTCCCGTGGATAAACGTGAACAACGGACTCGGAGGAAGCAACGCCGCGATTCTCTACAACGTCAGCTCCACCCCCACGTCACTGCTGATAGTGGACGGAGAGGTGAGCGACCTGCAGATCAAAGGAGAGGCCGGCCTGAGACGAGAGCTCGGCAGGATTCTTCGTCGGCAGTAAGCTGGGCCCTGAGCTCGTCACCCGAATTGAAGCGCCTTTCATCTCGAAGGCGCTTTTTGAATTTCACGCGGATGTCAAGCCCGTAGATATCCTCGCTGAAGTCGAAGATATGGGTCTCCACCACGGGGCCGACGTTGGTCATGCCGTAGTAGCGCCTCCCGAGCACCTCAACCTCCGAAAGATAGACCCCGACGGCAGGCACGAGCTTCAGCGGGAAGTACATCTGCATGTTGGCGGTCGGGAAGCCGAGCACCCTGCCGTACTGCTTTCCGGGCACGACTACGCCGTGCAGAGAATAGCCGTATCCGAGCATCGCGGCGGCGCCTTCCACATCCCCGGCCTCCAGGGTCCGCCTGATGCGCGATGAACTTATCGCCGCGTTTCCGTCCGCCATCAGCGGAGGGGCAACTATGACCTGCATGCCGAGCTCTTCGGCGAGCGGCCTTATCTGGTCCGGCATCAGATTGTCCGAGCCGAGGCGGTTGTCATAGCCGAGCAGCAGCGCGTTGCCGCCGAGCTGCCCGCGTACTATCTTCCGCAGATATTCCCCCGCGGTCATGGCGGCGAACTCCCTGGTGAAATCCAGAATCTCCACCCGGTCGACACCGAGCGAGACGATCATGGCCCTTTTCTCCTCGGGAGACGAAAGAAGCTTCAGGCTGCGCGCATCCTGCTGGAGCACGGCCCTGGGATGATTGGCAAAAGTAACGACAATCGCCTCCCCGCCCGTTTCCCGGGCCGAGGAGACGAGAGTCTTTAACACTCTTTGATGTCCGAGATGGACACCATCGAAGAAGCCTGTGGCTACTACAGCCATTTCACAAGGGGGAAATCCTGTCTGTGAGGCAGCCTGGGATTCTTCGGGAAGTAGCGCAGTCCGACCTGGAACATTCCGGAACGTTCGGGCAGGATGTCCGCGCTGTAGGTGGCGATTCCGTTCTCGTAATGCTTCATCTCGAGTTCAACCACGTTCTGCAGATGGGTTCTGCCCTTGGAGTCGGAGATGCTGAAAATCATTTCGACTCCGATGTCCTCGGGCTTCAGACGGCCGAGGTCGAGCACGACTTCGCTCTTCAGTGGATTGTTGGGAGTGAGCACGTATGAAGCGTCCGGCTGCGTATATGAAATAGTCCGGATATTGCTCCACTCTCCCCTGACGGTCTCCTTCCACTGGGCGATCTCGCGGGCCACCCTGGCATCGTCAGCGGCGAGCTCGCCGTAACGCTTTGCCTGGGGCTCGTAATACTGCCTGCAGTAGTCGGTGAGCATGCGGTTCGTGGTGAAGTCGCAGGCCACCTGGGCTATGGTGTTCTTGATGTAGCTTATCCATCTTCCTGAGAGTCCGGTCGCGGAATCCACGTCGTAGTAGATTTCCGCTATCTCGTTCTCGATAGTGGCGTAGATGGTGGCGGCGTCGAGCTCGTTCTGATAGTTGGGATCATCGTAGGTCTTCTCGAGAGGCAGGGCCCAGCCGGCTCCTTCCTTGTATCCCTCGACCCACCAGCCGTCAAGCACCGAGAAGTGCATTACGCCGTTCATCGCAGCCTTCTCGCCAGATGTTCCGGAAGCCTCCTGGGGTCTGGTAGGATTGTTGAGCCATACGTCGACTCCCTGCACGAGACGCTTCGCGAGCGTGATGTCATAGCCGGCCACGAACACTATCTTGCCGAGGAACCTCTCCTGCTTGGAGATTTCCACAATCTGCTTGATGAGGTCCTGGCCCGCGCCGTCGGCAGGATGAGCCTTGCCGGCGAAGATGAACTGTACCGGACGATCGGGGTTGTTGACGATGGCGTCAAGCCTGTCTAGGTCGCTGAAGAGCAGCGTTGCCCTCTTGTAGGTCGCGAAACGGCGGGCGAAACCGATCGTGAGCACGTCGTCGCGGAGGTTCTCCTTGATGGTCACAATCTGGCTCGGCGTATAGTGAGCGCACATGTTGGGGTCGGTAAGCCTCTCGCTGATAGCCTTGATGAGCTCTCTCTTGAGAAGCCTGCGGGTGTCCCAGATATCCTTGTCGGGCACGTTGTAGATGCCCTCGAAGCACTTCTTGTCGTAGTGGCTGGTCTTGAACTCGGGGCCGAAGGCCTTGGCCTGAAGAGGCTTCCAGTCGCGTGCGGTCCAGGTCGAATAATGGACTCCGTTGGTCACATAGCTGACATAGAGTTCCTCGGGGAGATAGCCGGGATACATGTTGGAGAACATGCGCTGGCTGACCTCGCCGTGAAGCTTGGAGACTCCGTTCACGTTCTGCGACATGTTGGCCGCGAGCACGCTCATAGAGAACTTCTCGTCATGATTGTCGGGGTCTATCTTGCCGAGGCCCATCATGGTGCGCCAGTCTATCCCCACCGTCTGGGGGAAATAGCCGAGGTACTTGCCCATCAGCCCCTCGTCGAAGGCGTCATGTCCGGCAGGCACGGGGGTGTGGGTCGTGAAGAGGCCGGAAGCCCTTATGAGCTCCATGGACTCGTCGAACGACAGATGCTGGTCCTGCATGCACTCGCGAAGTCTCTCGAGACCGGCGAAGGCGGCATGTCCTTCGTTGTAGTGGTATATCGTGGGGTGAAGGCCGAGGGCGCGGAGGGCGCGTACGCCTCCTATTCCAAGAAGCAGCTCCTGCTTCATGCGGTTCTCCCAGTCGCCGCCATAGAGCTGGTGGGTCACCTGCCTGTCCTCGGGTATATTGTCCTCATAGTCGGTGTCGAGCAGGTAGAGGTCGGTGCGGCCCACGGCCACCTTCCATATCCTCGCGCTCATCTCCCTGCCGGGCAGGGCTACCTTGATGGTCTTCCAGACTCCGTTCTCGTCCTGCACGGGCTCGGCGGGGGTCTTTATGAAGTCCTGGGCCTGATATTCGGCCACCTGGTTGCCCTGGGGCGTAAGCCTCTGGGTGAAATAGCCGTAGCGGTAGAAGAGACCCACTCCGACGAGATTCACGTTCATGTCGCTGGTCTCCTTGAGATAGTCGCCGGCCAGGATTCCGAGGCCGCCGGAATATATCTTCAGGGAAGTGTCCAGACCGTATTCCATGCAGAAATAGCCTATCGAAGGCTCGGTCCTCTCGTTCTTCTTCTCCATGTAGGCGTTGAACTCGTCCATCACCTTTCCCAGGCGGGCAAGGAACTCCTTGTCCTTGGCGAGTTCCATGTATCTCTTGAGGCTCACCTTGTCGAGAATCTCCATAGGATTGTGGCCGGACTTATGCCATATATCCTTGTCTACGCTCTTGAAAAGAGCCTTCGCCTCATCATTCCAGCACCACCAGAGATTATGGCACAATTTCTCAAGACCGGACAATTCCTCCGGAAGATGGCGCGTGACCATCACGCTCCTCCATGAGGGCGTCCCCAAATCATTTCTGTTCATCTGTTACTTTTTTTCCTCTATTGCGTTATCTACTCTCATCATGAAGTCGCTGAGCACGTTCATATAGTTGATGAACGCCTCATACGGCGTCGAATACGGGTTCATGCGGCTGTGCACCTCGCCGTCGGCGAAGAACTTGGTGCACATGTAATAAAGATGGTCGCTCTCCTGGAGATGACCGTAGTCGGTCCAGAGGGCGTCGTCATCAAGGATGTTGAGCTTGTCCTCGAGGGAGTACAGCTTGTTGAAGGCGTCCTGCTGGAGCTCGTTGCCCAGCCATGCGGAGAGGTCCCTCTCCTCGTCGGCCCAGGAGATGGGCTCCGGAACGGAAAGGTCTCCGACTGACTTGTGCTTCGTGGCGGCCCTTGAAGGGGTCACGAACTCGAAGTCGCCGTCCTTTATCACGGCGCCGGGAAGCGCGGCCATGAAGTCGAAGATTCCGCAGTCGGCGCTCTGGTGCTCTCCGAAGGTCTCATAGTCCATGAACAGGTTCACGATCTCGCCGTCGGAGGACTTGAGCCATGAGAGATATTTGTCCACCGTCAGCGGCCACTCCTGCCAGCCCCTGCTGGAGAAGCGGAAAGCTATGTCATCGCTCAACGAATAGTTGCGGAGCAGCAGCTTGAGCTTGGGGTTGAGGTCGTTGTTGTAGACGTAGTTGGGGCTCTTCCAGCCCATGATATGGCGCGCGCCCTCGGTCAGCATGGTCTTGAATCCGAGGTTGAGCACATCGCAGCCTATGCTGTCGGAATAGATGAGCTCGGTGTTGCGGAACACCTTGGGGGTCACCCCGAAATGCTCCTCGATGGCAGCCTTGTGCTTGAGCACCTGGTGCTTGAACTCGTCCTTGGAAGCCAGGGACGCGAGCGTATGGTTGTAGGTCTCGCAGAGGAACTCCACGGAGCCGGTCTCGGCCAGCTTGCGGAAACTCTCCACCACCTCGGGGGCATAGCGGTCGAACTGCTCGAGAGCGGAGCCCGAAATCGAGAACGCGAGCTTGAACTTGCCCTTGGTCTCCTTGATGGCCTTGAGCAGAAGCTCGTTCATCGGAAGGTAGCACTTCTCGGCTACCCTCCTGAGGATGGCCCTGTTGGTAAAATCGTCGTAGTAATGTGAGTCCTTACCGATGTCGAAGAAACGATAAAGACGGAGCCTCGTCGGTTGATGAACCTGGAAATAAAGGCAAATTGACTTCTTCATATTGTTATTTGACTACTGATTCATAAACTTTCTTGAGCTTGGCGGTGGCGTTGTTCCACTTCAGCTCGTTGACTTCGTCATACCCGCGCTTGGTCGCGAAATGCGAGAGGGCGGGATACTTGAGCAGGGCGTAGATGTCGTCCGCAAGGGCGTCCACATCCCAGAAATCCACCTTGAGCGCATACTTGAGCACCTCGGCGGCTCCTGACTGATGGGAGATGATGCTGGGCACGTTCGAGCGCATGGCCTCGAGCGGGGAGATTCCGAAAGGCTCAGACACGGAAGGCATGATGTAGACGTCGGAGAGCGCGAACATCTTCTGCACCTCCTGTCCCCTGAGGAAGCCCGTGAAGTGGAAGCGGTCGGAGATTCCGAGACGCGCCACGTGGCGTATCGCACGGTTCATCATGTCTCCGCTTCCGGCCATCACGAAGCGCACGTTCTTGGTGCGCTTGAGCACCTTCGCGGCGGCTTCGATGAAATATTCGGGGCCCTTCTGGAAAGTGATGCGTCCGAGGAAGGTGACCACCTTGTCCCTGACTCCCCTCTCCACCTGGATGTTGTCGCGTCCGCTGAAGTCCACTGCGTTATGGACCGTAACCACCTTGGCGGGGTCGATTCCGTACTTGTTGATGACTATGTTGCGGGTAAGGTCGCTCACGGTCACCACGCGGTCGGCAGCCTCCATTCCGCGTTTCTCGATGGCGTACACGCGGGAATCCACCATGTCGTCCGTTCCACGGTCGAATGAGGTGGCGTGCACATGCACCACCAGAGGCTTGCCGGTAAGCTCCTTGGCGGCGGCGCCGGCAAGATATGTCAGCCAGTCATGCGCATGGATGAGGTCGAACTCGTCCTTGTGCTCCATGGCAATGGTCGCGCCGACCTGGGCGTACCTCGCCACCTCCTCGAGAAGGTTGGCGCCGTACTTGCCGGAGAACTGTATCTTCTGGCCGAAGCCGACGGTCGCCTCGCGCGTATGGGTCTGGCGGAGCTTCTCCACGGCCTCGAAATACTCGTCGGGGTCGACGTAAGGCACCATGTTGGAGTCGACCGTGATATATTTCACATGGTCCACGAACTCCTCGACCGTGTCGCTGATGTGGGCTACGGGCACATCGCTGGCATTGATGATCCTCGCGCAGCTCTGGTCCTCGTCACCATAGGCGTGGGGCATCACGAAAATAGTCTCCACTCCGTTGTGGGCGAGTCCCTTGACTATGCCCTCGCAGGCTGTTCCGAGTCCGCCGGCGATATGCGGCGGAAACTCCCATCCGAACATCAGAACTCTCATTTCTTTACCTCCCTGTATTTGTCTATGATATATTCAACACCGAGCAGGGCAGCCGTGCTCAAGGCAGACGAAATCGCTCCGTGGGGCTCATGAGGGGGATCTCCGTCGTAGAGTTCGGAGAACGCGCCGACGCCGTGCTTGTTGAGGTCCTCATAGAAGCCCTCCACGAGCCATTCGGCCCTCTTCAGGAAGGAAGCGCCCTTGATGCGGAACGATACGCTGATATAGGGTTCGAGAAGGAAGGGTCTCGTGCTGCCCTGGTGGTAGGCGAGGTCCCTGTCGGTCTGCGAGCCCTCATATACGCCCTTGTAGCGGCTGTCGCGGGGAGAGAGGGTACGGATACCACGGGAGGTGACGAGCTCCCTGTCCACCACCCTGAGTATCGAAGGCACCACGAGCTCGTCGACGGGCTGGTACTTGACCACGATGGCGGCAAGCTGGTTGGGCCTGATTTCGAGGTGCTGTCCGGCATTGTCGACATAGTCGGCCAGGCATCCGATTCCGTCGTTCCAGAAGGTCTTCTGGAAGTTCTCCAGAATCGTGTCGCGTATGGCGGTCCACTTGGACACGAACTGGCTCCTCTTGGAACCGTATTTGGTCTCCATCTCGAGCGCGAAGCATACTGCATTGTACCAGAAGGCGTTGGTCTCCACCTGGTAGCCGGCGCGCTCGGTCACGGGGCGTCCATCGATGTATGCGTTCATCCATGTGAGCGCGGTGCTGTCCTTCTGGGCCCAGAGCAGTCCGTTGGGCTGCATGGAGATTTCGCGGCGCTCGCCGGGCAGATAGCTCTCGAGTATGCCGCGCACCACGCTGCCGTACTTCTTCCATACGGCCTTCTCATCGGCACCGTAGGATATGTACTGCTGGAGGTCGTTCGCCATCAGCAGCGGCGCCTCGACCTGGGTGGTGCGGCGGTAGAGCCTCTCCTGCTCATCGGCGATGAGATTGTCGAGAATCTCCTCGAAGAGCTTGCCGTCGTTGAGCCCGTAGAGGGTCAGCCCGGGCAGGGAGAGCAGAGTCTCGCGCAGCAGGCCGGTATAGAGCCATGAATATCCCGCATGGATCTTCTTGCGGTTGTTGTGGTTGGTGATGAGCGAATCTGCGCAGCGGCGGAGCTGGTCGCGGTATCCGGTGATTTCACCGCGGCTCTTGACTCCGGCGGTGAACTCGCGCTTGAGGCTGGCGGGCTCCTCCTGGGTTATGGAAGCCGACACCACCACGGATCCGCCGGGCCTCAGGGCCATCTCGAAGGTTCCGGGCACTAGCAGGTCCTCCGTGCAGTCGAAGCCTCGGCGGCGCTCATCGGAATAGGTGATGTTGTTGTACCAGCTGGGATCGGCCGTGAAGCGGGCCTTGGAGTCGCTGACCTGGATGTTGAGGTCCGGGAAGTTGGCGTACATCCTGAAAGACATTCCGTTCTGGATTTCGGAACCGTAGACGTTGGCTTCGGCATTCTGACGGGTCAGCGCGTGCACGTTGCGGAACGCAAGGAAAGGCTTGAGCAGCAGCTTCGCGGAGGCGGGCGACTTCAGCAGCTCGTACTTGATGAGCAGCTGGTCCCTGTCCTCGGAGAGGAGCAGGCTCTTGCGGAAAACTATCTCGCCGACCTGGTAGGTGATCTGGGGCACCCCGTCGGCATCGAAGTCGACGACGTATTTGTGTCCCCTGGGCTCGTAGGTCTCACCGTAGCAGTGTATGCCGAGGTTGAACTGTTTGCCGTTCACGACGAGGCTCTCGTCGAGAGAGGACAGAATCAGGAACCTGTCACCGCCGAAACGGTCAAGCGTCACGGCGAGCAGGCCGTGATAGCGCCTGGTATTGCAGGTCACGATGGACGTGTTGCAATACGCTCCGGTCTTGTTCGCGCAGATGATCTCCCTCTTAAGCGAATAGGCCAGATTTACAAGTTCGGACTTGTTGAATTTTAAAAATGCCATAATATCTTATAAGGTTTTCTTCAGGACAATCGCAACTCTGGACGGCAGATACAACGACAACTCGCCTCCAACCGTCGAATGACGTTCTCCGTTCTGCAGACGGGAGAATCCGTCAAATTCGGAGTCGTCGGAGCTGAAGGCCATGACATACTCCCCTTCCGGGGCAGCAAATCTGAAATTCTCATAGGATGCCGTAGGGCTGAAATTGAACGCAAATATACTATTTCCCCTGCTGAATATCAAAACTTTCCTTGATTCATCGACATAGAGCTGCACGGGCACGGCGTTCAGCACTTTCTCCTCCTTCACGTAGTGAACCATGCGGGAGTCGAAATTCCGCAGCGCTCCGTAGCGCAGGTTGGAATCATCGGCCAGAGACCACTGCCTGCGGGCGTATTTGTAGGACCATCCGTTGCCCTCCCGGGGGAAGTCGATCCATTCCGGATGCCCGAACTCGTTGCCCATGAAGTTGAGATAGCCGCCTCCGCAGGTCGCGAGCGTCACGAGCCTTATCATCTTGTGGAGGGCGATGCCCCTGTCGACTATGAGGTTCTGCGAGCCCTTGTTCATGCTCCAGTACATCTCCTTGTCCATCAGGCGGAAGATGATGGTCTTGTCGCCCACGAGGGCCTGGTCGTGGCACTCGGCGTAGGAGATGGTCTTCTCGTCCACGCGCTTGTTGGTGAGCTCCCACCATATCGCGCCCATGCTCCACTGCTCGTCGCTGAGCTCCTTTATCCACTTTATCCAGTGGTCGGCGATGCCCATGGCCATGCGGAAGTCGAAGCCCACTCCTCCGGCCTCGAAGGGGGCGGCCAGCCCCGCCATTCCGCTCACGTCCTCGGCTATGGTAATGGCATTGGGGTTCAGCTCGTGTATGAGCATGTTGGCCAGCGCGAGATAGCTCACCGCGTTCTCGTCCACCCCGGCGTCGAAGTACGCGTCATAGCTGCCGAAGTCGCGCCCGAGGCCGTGGTCCCAGTACAGCATGCTGGTGACCCCGTCGAAACGGAAGCCGTCGAGGTGGTACTCCTCCATCCAGTATTTGCAGTTGGAGAGCAGGAAGTACTTGACTTCGTCCTTGCCGTAGTCGAAGCAGCGCGTGCCCCAGGCCGGATGATAGCCCGCGCCTCCCTTGTAGAAGTAGAGGTCGTCATGGCCGTCCAGCTTGCTGAGGCCCTCGTTCTCGTTGCCCACGGCGTGCGAGTGGACTATGTCCATGATCACAGCCATGCCCATCCTGTGGGCGTCGTCGACCAGGGCCTTGAACTCCTCCGGGGTGCCGAAGCGGGAGCTCAGCGCGAAGAAGTTGGACACCTGGTAGCCGAAGGAGCCGTAGTAGGGATGCTCCTGCAGAGCCATTATCTGCAGCACGTTGTATCCCAGGGCCTTGACCCTCGGGAGCACGTTGCGGCGGAACTCGTCGAAGCTGGAGACCTTCTCCTCCTCGGAGCTCATGCCTATATGGCATTCGTAAATCAGCGGATGAGGGCGCTTTCCGGGCCTGCGGTGCTTCCATACGTAGGGTTCGGGATCCCATACCTGGGCGGAGAAGACCTTGGTCTCGGGATCCTGCACCACCCTGGTCACGTATGAGGGGAGCCTTTCGCCGCCGCCTCCGGGCCACTCTATCCAGAGCTTGTAGAGTTCGCCGTGGTGAAGGAAGATGGAGGGCAGCCGGAGCTCCCAGTTGCCCTGCCCCACGGGCTTGAAGGCGTAGGCCTCGGTGCGCTTCCAGTTGTTGCAGTCGCCTGTAAGGTATATGCGGGTCGCATTGGGAGCCCATTCGCGGATCACCCATTCGCCGCCTTCGCGGTGCAGAGGATAATAGATGTGGTTGTTGACCGCCGCAGACAGCGGCCCTTCGCCCGCAAGCTTCTTCCTGTCGGCCAGGATGCGCTCATGACGCGCGTCTATGGCAGTCTCGTACGGTTTCAGCCAGGGGTCGGTGACATAGATTTTCTTAGTCATAAGTTATCAGCTTTAGTTCTTAGTGTCCTCAGATATTCGCGGCATCTGCCGATAAGCTCGTCCGAACGACGTATATACCTGTCGATGTCGTCCAGAGCCGTCGAGGGGTCCTCGACCTTCCGTGCTATGCCTTCAAGCTCTTCCAGAGCCTTTGCGTAGTCGAATTCTTCCATACCGTCCGTCATAAAAGCAACATTTACGGGTGCGGAATCCCGCATCCGTAAAATTAGCAATTTTTTCGAAAATGAAGAGGTACGGCCGGACGGCTACAGCGAAAGTCCTACCGAAACCACGGGATAGAATCCGCCGAGATGCGACGAACCTTTGTACGGAGCCAGATACTCCACTCCTATCCCGACGAACGTCCTCCAGCCGAGCGATGACGGCATCACCCATTCCCCCATCAACCTCACCTGCCAGTAGTTCCCGTCCGACTTGCCTATCGTGGACAGGCCCGCCAGCGAAACGGCGAGCTCGTCGCCCGACGCGAACTCATGGCCCGCACGCACTCCGGCTCCGCTCCTCACCGCGAAGTCGAAATTCTTCGTCGTGCTCTTGTTGTACAGCAGCTCCGAGCAGTCGAGAGGGACGAACACAGAGAAAGACGGGCTGACCGCGTACTTTATCCTCAGGTCAAGGGTCGCGAAGGAATGGTCCTCCCCGAAGCCCTCGGCCATCAGCGCGGCCGAATACCCGAGCCGGCTGGCGAACGATCCGCCCTGGGCCCTTGCGGTGAATGTGGTCGAACACAGCGCCAGCAGAAGAAATGCCATTCCGCTGAAGAATCTTCTTCCCGTGCGGGAAGCCGGAATCAAAGTCTTTTCCATCTTTTCATAAGTTTAAATGTCCTTTAAAAATAAAGAAAAATTTCTGTTTTACACTTATATTTTCTTGTTTTCTATTATTTCCAGCAACTTCTCCAGCATCGCATCTTCCCCTGTCATATATTCTTTAGCGACATACGGAATCGCGATATCGGGCTGCAATATCCCGTCAACGGCATTTGTATAGAGATCCGACTCCGTCGTAGAAATACAACCATCGTTGAGCCACCCGAGGAATATCGGGAGCCCGCGCTTTTCCAGGACATCGCCGAACACGAATGAATTGCGCATAAGAGGCTCGCCGACAAGCACCGCACCGCCGTTATACTGCAGGATATTGCACAACGCCGCCGCCGTAGACATCGTGCCCCGATCCATTAAGACATAATAATCAAGCCCGGAAATATTATATTTTTCCTTCAATGGAAACGTTCGCCACACATATTCTTCAGGAATATCGACCAACCGGCCAATCATCTCGTCTCTTATAAACTTGTAATCATGTCGCGTCCGTTCGCTCACCTTAAGCTTTTCACCTTTGGAATATAAAATCTCCTGCCTGTCAATGAAAATGGCCAGCAGTTTGTCGAAACAAGAACCGCTGCCGCCTGGATTGCCCCGAAGATCAATAATGATGTTCTTACAGCCAAGACTCTTATACTTAAGAATGTCCTTATGCAACAACCTTACTAAACGGCTGTTATCCGGGAAGAATGTCGGAATCCGTATATACCCGGTTTGAGCATCCTTAAAATACTGTTTTCCCGGGGTTGTATCTTTATCCAACAAATCAGCCCTCTGCCGATATGCATACGTAAACCCCGGAACCTTGACTTCAAGTTCCTGTCCGGCTCTTACCAGTCTTACAATGTATTCTTCATCAAACCCGTGGTAATAATAATTCTGAAGAGCGATATACAGTGCGATTCGTCGTTCATCCAGACTGTATTTCATAATCTCCCCAATAGGTACTTCATTGATGGACACCAACATATCCCCTTTATGTATCAGGGATGTGTTTGACGAGCCCACCACTAGCGTATCATTGATATAAATCCCATGAACTGGAAGGATAGTTGCTTTTTCTCTCAACAACTCATTCTGCTCTCTTGTTGACTTCCGTAGCGCCTTTGCGTCCGTCACGCAATAATATGGAAACGACGAGGGAACCACATAGGTAACCGTATAATGAGGGTCTATTCCCCTCAACCATTCAAAATACGGCTTCCAGATATAAAAAAATGTCAGATGTAAGCAATGTATCACCGATCATAGTCTTCCTGGAATTAATTTCCGCAAGCAGACTGTCCTCGATTTCGTTATTCATCAGTCTGTCAAATGCCGGATGCTCCTCTACCGGATATGAACAATCCCATCCTTCCGAGCGTACATACTCAAAATCGAACATTTCCATACTGCTTCCAGATACTCTTTCATACAAAAGAGTATCGCTTTGAGCAGACATCATAACAGACATCATGATTGCCACGCATGCCAACATTCCTATCCTATTTTATTGTATCCTCTTTACCAGTCTCTCCAGCACCTCGTCCCGACCAGTCAACCACGACTCAAGCGATGGTTCCAGCAGAATATCCGGTTCGATATAATCATATTCCTGGTTCTTCTCGGGCTTGTAGTACATCCCATAAGGGATTTCCAGAGGAAGCCACCACACAAGCGGCAGGTTGATTCTAACTTTATTTCCGGAAGACACCTGGCGGTAAGCACCGGATCTCGTACCTGCGACGACACCGAGACCTTTCCGCTGAATCATGTCCGCAAACAGAACTGCCGCAGAATAGATTCCCTCGTCAATCAGCACATATACATTCCCATCGTAAGTGTATCCGCCCTCTTTCTTCTGATATGACTCGCCCGGCATCACGATATATCCTCCGGGCTCGGCAGAATCATAGACCTCAAGCAAGCTGTCCAGTTGACTGTCGTCAAGCAGCCTCTCCATCCTCACGCCTATCAGCTCACGGACACGGCTCCTGTCACCCAAGGGCACATACACATACTCCGTCAGAGACAGAGGTTCATCGGTCAGGCAAGAAAGCGCCTGCAGCATGAAGTCGGCAGCCCCTCCCTGATTTCCCCTTATGTCTATTATCAGGTTCTCCGGTGAGTCCTTCTCCAGCCGCCTGACCGCCTGCCTGAAAAGACGGGGATATATTCCGTCCATTCCAAAAAGAAGTATCTGAGCTATCGCGAGGTTGTTGCCTCCGAAGAATGAACTTATCCGAAGACAACCTATTTCTTCACCAAGGCTCCTGTAGCTCACCGCCTTCTCGGCCCGACCGCAGTCTTTTCTATACCTCCTGAGCAACTTCACCCTCTCCATTGCCGAAATCGTGCATGTCCTGGTCGAATCTTCCCCAAACACCCTGTAGTCAACAACATAAGGCGGCCCTATCCCTTCCATATAAAGCAGGTTGGCAAAGGTATTCCAACTCAATGGCTTTCCGGATTCAATATTCTGAACAAAGCGCGCATATTCTCTCTCGCCGTAGCACAAGTCAAGAGAGCGCTTTTCCAGAGAGTCGGCAGGAAGCCCGTTTATCGCTAGAATTTCAGCGTTCTCCGGCAGCACGCCTGAATAATCCTTCACCACGAAAACGCGATTATCCTTCCACGCCTTAGTCCATACCGGGAAAACAGGGTCTTCCTTCGAAAAATACCCTTCCCTATTAAAAAAACCACCATCAGGGAACCACAGATGCCCGTCATTGATTACGATGCTGAAGTTCCTCAGTTGCCATAAATAATCCTCCTTGAATCTATGTCCGTTCGAAATGTTCGTCTTGATGGCAGTCAGCACGCTGTCCCACTGCTCCCGCGTAGTCCCGCGCAAAGGGTCTACATAATTACAACGAATCGCACTTGCTATCGAATCAACTTCCGCCAACAAGTCGACGGCGGTACCAGATGACTTGAAACCATCCTCTGTTTGACATAATGCTCTGCAAGGCAACAGCAGAAAAAACAATAAGCAAACAAATCTCATAATTATTTTCTCCATCCAATGCGATATTGCCTATGGTTGTTTCCTGTCTCCAAAATCTTTCAAATCTCAAATTCCATACCTCAAAGTTACCCGTATAAAGTTTAATCCGGAAATTAAAAGTTCAACATATCCCATCGCAAACCATTGATAATCAATAGGGGGGGGGTAAATATTGAAATTCCCTCCCGGGAAAAGTTTAATCCGGCACGGCACGACATGGAAACCGGCCAGGGAAAGCCCGGCCGGAGAGTATGGAAGATTATTCTAAAGGAACCGTCAGAGCATCGACCTGAGATAATTGCCCAGGTTCGTGTCGTGAGGTCCGAGTCCCAGCTTGGAGCGGATGGCGCTGCTCTCATTGTAATGGCCGCCGTGGCCGACATAGGCGCTTATGTCCTTGCCGCGCAGGCCTATGGCGTAAAGACAGCAGTATTCCACCTCCGCTTCGGTCAGGCCGCTGCTCTCAAGGGCGGTGATGAACCCGGGATGAGCTGCGGCGAAGATCATCCTAGTGGCATAGAGGAACTCCTCCCGATTCGCAACCAGCTGTTCCAGCTCCTTGCCCACCTTCCGGTCCCTTTCGGAGCCGGGGCTGATTTCGGCGGCCAGAATCCTGTTCAGCAGCTCCAGCCTGCCGCGCAGCACCTTCATAGACTGCCTGTCCACCGGAGGATTGTCCGCAATCATCGCCGACAGCTCCTCCTTCTCCTGATTCAGCCGCGCAAGATTCTCCCTGTAGCTCGCCGCCTCGGCATTCTTCCGGCGAAGCCTTCCCCACAGCATATATACCACATACGACAGCAGCAACATGCCGAACGCTGCCACGAACACAATCACGGTTCTCGAACTTCTGGCCTTCTCCAGCCGTAGCTCCTTTTCATAGCGCTCCTTCATGAAGCCCGTGTCATGTGCGGCAACCTCAACACTCAACGAATCCGAGAGCCGCGAATAGCGCTTCAACGCATTGAAAGCCTTCTTATAATCTTCAGACGACTCATATAGATAATAGAGGTTTAAAAAGTATTCCGCAGCATTCATATAATCCGGATTATTCTCCCGATACCGGCGGAGCATCTCCTCCGCATCGTCGAAGCGACCGAGCGTGGTGTAAGACTCTGCCACGTCGAGCCACGAAACACCATGTTCGCCAAACTCGCGAAGATACTCTGCCAGCACTTCAGAAAGACCCGTGTCGTCATCAGACCAGGCCTTCATGCTCATGGCCATAGTATAGTATTCGTTCCGGACTGATTCTGTCAGGTCCGGCATCATGGCTTTCACCGTGTCCAGTCTTGCAAGCGCCTCTTCCCTCTCCCCCAGAGCATAGAAAATGCTAGACAGAAACGTCAACGTTTCCGCATATTTATCAATATCACCCGCCTTCCGGTAGCACTCCGCCGCATATCCAGCATATTCCTCACCACGCTCAAGGTCGAAGATGCTCGCGTAGATGTAAGCCATCGCGCGGTACAGCATCCCCTTCGCCACTCCGTCCTCCGCATCCGGCGCCGAAGCCTCCGCCTTCACGAAACTCTCCATCGCAGCTTCGTCGTCCCCTCCGTTCTGGTAGACACGGCCCTGATAATAATACGCCTTCAGCCTCTCGTCCGCACTCCCCCTGCGGGAATACCGCCTCACAGCCACATTAATCAAGCTGTCGTCCGCTACGTCTATCCAGTTCTTGTCCAGGGCCATCGAGTACAGCAATGCGAATTTCGCCTCCGCTTCTCCGCCTCGCAACCCTGTCCCTTCCAATGAATCAAGCACGGCCAAGGCCCTCTCCGGCTCGTCGGAAATATAGCCCTCCACCTCCGCCAGGCTCTCCAGACTCCTGTTCCCGCCGCAGGAAGCAAGCACCAGCAGCACGGCTCCGGCCAAAAGATATTCTTTCATAAGTCAATTTTGGCATAAAGTTAATGAAATATTGCACTACCTTTGCAATAAACGGAGGTGGCCATGCAGACAGAACTCGAGAAATTGGTGCAACGTTACAAAGAGCTGGGGATAGACAGCCAGATAGACTACGACAAGTTCTATCTGTACTCCATCATTACGCATTCCACGGCGATTGAAGGCTCTACTATCACCGAGCTGGAGAACCAGATCATGTTCGACCAGGGTATCAGCCTGAAAGGCAAGAGCATTGAAGAGCAGAACATGAACCTGGACCTTAAAGCCGCATACGAGCGGGCAATCGAGCTTGCCAGCTCCCACGCTGAAATAACGGTCGAACTGCTCAAAGAGCTATCAGCTCTCGTCATGAAGAACACAGGCCGGGATTACAAGACGGACTCCTGAACGCAACAGCCGGAATCGGAGGCAAATCCTATATGAGCTACAACAAAGTGCCGATGAGATTGTCGGAATTCTGCAGTCGGCTGAACAAAAGACGAAAGCTATGCACAAGGGAGGACATAATGCAGTCATACGAACTGAGCTTCGATGCCCACTACGAACTTGTCACCATCCATCCGTGGGCCGACGGCAACGGAAGAATGGCAAGGCTGCTGATGAATCTCATCCAATTCGAATTCGGCCTGATTCCGACAAAGATTCTGAAAGAGGACAAGGAAGAGTATATCAAAACCCTGGTGGCAACCCGCGAAAATGACGACCTGAATATTTTCAGACGGTTCATGTTCTCCTGCATGGTCAGGAATCTGGCCCACGACATAGACGTTTTCTGCAAATCAACCGAAGAAAGTAGGGAGAAAACGCCGAAAAGTAGGGAGAAAAAGCCAAAAAGTAGGGAGAAAATCATCTCGCTTCTCTCCCAGGACGGCAGCTTGAGCGCCACGGCACTTGCGGAGCGTACAGGCATAACTCCGAAAGCCGTCGAAAAACAGCTCGCAAAGCTGAAAGCCGAGGGCCAGATACGCAGGATCGGGCCTGACAGGGGCGGCAGCTGGGAAGTTCTTGGAAAATAACCCCGGCTATCTCGCGGTGTGGTAGTTCTCGAAGGTTCCGGCAGTGATGCTGACGACCTCGCCGGTCTCCCCGTTCTCCGCCGTGATTTCAAATTCGCCGCTCAGATACGAGTCCTTCCAGTCGTCAAACCGGTCGGTGAACGTCACGCTGCCTCCGGTCGACTTGTAGACCCAGTCCACAATGGCATAGCTGCCGCCCTCGACCGCGCCGCCGTCGAGCGGGTACTCCCTATAGAGCTCGAACGGCTCATCCTCATCGAGCCTGAGCACGAAATCCAGCTTGTCGCCATCGTACGAAGACACATAGTGGCTGAAGCTGAACGTGAAGCTGGTGTCGGTCTCCGCAAGATGGAACGGGAAATAGGTATCGTACGAATCGTAGGACGAGAAATACAGGGTCCCGTCCACCAGGGCCTTCACCTTAAGGGTATCGTCGTAGTGCATGGGACGGCATCCGGACACCAGAACCGCCGCCATAAGGAAAAGAAATACTCCGCGTTTCATAATGCCTCCGCGTTTTTCAATAGATTGATGTCAGGATATTCTCGAAGGTTCCGTTAGTCACGCGCACGACGGCGCCGGCCTCATCCTCGGCCGTGAACTCGAACACACCGGACACGCCTTCAGGCTTGAGCTCGGTGAACAGCACATACCCGCCGGTCGAAGCCGCATCCATGACATATGCCATGCTGCCGCCTTCAACCCCGAGGGGATATTTCCTGTGCAGCTCAAGCGGCACTTTCTCATCCACGCTGATATGCAGGTCCGCACCGTCCCCTCCGTCCGAGAAGATTCTCCGGTCGATGGACATGGCGAAACATGAATCCCGGTTGATGAGCTCCAGGGAATAGGGATTGTCCTGGATTATTATCCTGTCGTACTCATATTCGCCGCTGTAGTACAGGACTCCGTCGATTTCGGCGGCCACCGGAGAGTACCTGAGCAGCCTGTTGTCACGGTTGCATTGCGACATCGAAGTCAGGATGAGCACCGATGCCAGCATCATCAGAATGAACGATGTTTTTTTCATAAGGCCGAATTTTCATGAACAGCAACCATAAAATTAACGAAATGCTCGAAAATTCCCAAGATTGTGGCGCAAAAATTCCCGGAATTATAGCACCTCGGCCTCGCGCGAGCCGTCTCCGAAGAGCACCCGTATGCGGTCGCCGGAATGCAGCGAGCCTGCCGACTTGAGCACGTGGCCGGAAGCGTCGGCGACCAGGGTATAGCCCCTCGCGAGCACGTTCCGGGGGTCGGCGGACCGGATCCGGCCGGCGAGCAGGTCAAGAGCGGCGTCCATCGACGACAGACGCGAGGCGAAGGCCAGGCGCAGCCGCGTGCCGAACGAGCTTATCCTCTCGTCCTCGGCTGCCAGCGCATCGACGAACACGTCGGCCAGCGCGGTCGGGGTCTTCACGCTACAGTAGGCGACCATGTCGGCCACATGGCTGTCGCGGTCATGCCCGATGGCGGTATATACCGGTATGCGGCAGTTCGCGATGGTGAAGCACAGCCCGTAGTCGTCGAAGCATGCGAGGTCGAGGGCCGAACCTCCTCCGCGCATTATCAGGACGGCGTCGTATTGCTCCGGAGCGGACTCCACCGCAGCTATCGCGTCGCTTATCGATTCCGGGGCGGACTCCCCCTGCATCGCTGCCTCGAAGAGCCGCACGCAGAACACGAAACCGTATTCGTTCTCCTCCAGATGCCGGCGGAAATCCCCGAAACCGGCGGCGCTCTGCGCCGAGATCACCGCGAGGCGGTAGGGCACCGCCGTGGGGACGAGCTCCTTCTGCCTGTCCATCAGCCCCTCCTTCTCCAGCCTCTCTATGGTCTGCCTGCGCTGGAGCTCGGCGGCTCCGAGCGTGAACGCCGGCTCGATCTCGTAGATGGAGAGCGTGAGCCCGTAGAGCTCGCTGTAGCTGACCTGCACGGCCGCCAGTATCTCCATCCCGGCGCGGATATCCTCGCCCGCCGTCTCCCTGAAGAAGACGCTCAGCGGGCCGTAGACGTTCCTCCATATCACCGCCTTCGCACGGGCGACGGTGCGGCCCTCCTTGTTGCGGCAGAGTTCGATGTAGCAGTGGCCGTTGGTCTTCACCTGGACCGAAGCCACCTCGGCGCGCACCCACACGCGGGCGGGGAGGGCGTCCTCGATACCCTCGCGCACCATTCGCTGAAGCTCGAACAAATCTACGGCAGAGTCTCTCATACCCGACAAAATTAAGAAAAGATTCGTATATTTGCCCCCGATTTAGTAGTTATCGATTGTTATGAGAATCTCCGAGGCCAAGTTCGCAGGCAGCAGCACGAGGGTCAGTCAGAAGCCGCGGAGAAAGTTGCCGGAATTCGCGTTCATCGGGCGGTCCAACGTGGGCAAGTCATCGCTGATCAACGCCCTTTGCGGCAACAGCAAGCTCGCGATGACCTCCTCGACTCCGGGCAAGACGAAACTGGTCAATCATTTCCTGATAAACGACAGCTGGTATCTTGTCGACCTGCCGGGCTACGGCTACGCCAAGACAGACAAGAAGGGGCGCGAGGAAATATCCTCGGTCATCAACGACTATATCCTGAATTCGGAAGAGCTGGTGCTGCTGTTCGTGCTGATAGATTCGAGGCACGACATCGGCACCCTCGACAGGGACTTCCTGATAAGGCTGGGAGAGGAAGGGGTTCCGTTCGCGCTGGTGATGACCAAATGCGACAAGAAGGGGCCCGTCGCCCTGGCCGCCCAGATAGAGAAGGACAAGGAGCTGCTGGCGGAGTTCTGGGAGGAGCTGCCGCCGATATTCACCACCTCCTCCGTCTCGGGCAACGGGAGGGAAGAGCTGCTGGCATACATAGAAGACACACTAATCAATATAACTCCATAAGAAATGCTACACTCCCACAGACTGGAACTATTCGCGTGCCGGGCCTCCGAGGATTTCGCCCGCAGGGTCATCGACAGCCTCAACAGGACCAAATCTCCCGATGAACCTGAAATCCACCTCGGCGTGCTGGACGTCACCCAGTTCAGCGACGGGGAATTCCAACCCATGTTCTCCGAAAGCGTGCGCGGCGCCGCCGTCTACATCATTCAGTCGACAGTTCCGCCCGCAGACAATCTTATGGAGCTCCTGCTGACCATAGACGCCGCCAAGAGGGCCTCTGCCGACAAGGTGGTGGCCGTGATGCCCTACTTCGGCTGGGCCAGGCAGGACCGCAAGGACCGTCCGCGCGTGGCCATCGGCGCCAAGCTCGTGGCCAACCTCCTGCGCGCCGCCGGAGCCGACAGGGTAATGGCCTGCGACCTCCATGCGGAGCAGATCCAGGGTTTCTTCGACATCCCGCTCGACCACATCTACGCCAGCAAGGTGTTCATCCCCTACATCCAGGACCTGCATATCGGGAACCTCGCGATAGCGGCGCCTGACATGGGCGGCGCCAAGAGGGCCAACGCCTACGCCAGGGAACTCGACGCTTCCGTAATCATCTGCCACAAGACCCGCGAGAGGGCCAACGTGGTAGGCTCGATAACCGCCATCGGAGATGTTGAGGACAAGAACATCATCATAGTGGACGACATGATAGACACGGCGGGAACCCTCTGCAAGGCCGCCGGGCTGCTGATGAACAAGGGGGCGATGAGCGTGCGCGCCTGTGCGACCCACGGGCTGTTCTCCGGCAATGCCGTCGAGAGGATACACGACTCCATGCTGTCCGAAGTGTTCATCACCGACACTGTCCCCCACCCCGAGCTTGCCGATGACCCCAAAATCAGGATAGTCACCATGACCGAAGTGTTCGCAAGCATCATCCACAAGGTCTACAATTACGAATCCATAAGCAAAGATTTCGTCTATTGATATGAAAGTATTTCTCCTCGCAGTCATCGTCGTGGCCCTTTGCGTGTTCGGTATGTGCTTCAACATCATCTTCCGCAAGAAGGACTTCCCCCATTATGACGTAGGCACCAACGAGGAGATGCGCAAGCTCGGCATACGCTGCTACAAGGACGTGGACGCCGAGCTGCACTCGAAGAAATGTTCGGGCAACCTCAGCGAAGCCTGCAAAGAATGCAAGTTATATGAGTCTGGTAGCAATAGTAGGAAGGCCTAACGTAGGCAAGTCCACCCTTTTCAACCGCCTCGTCGGAATGAGGCAGGCAATCGTCGATGACACTGCCGGCGTGACCAGGGACCGTCACTACGGCCGCTGCGAATGGAACGGACGGGAGTTCTCCGTCGTCGACACGGGCGGCTACACCACCAACTCCGACGACGTGTTCGAGAGCGCGATACGCTCGCAGGTGCAGATAGCCATCGATGAGGCCGACGTGGTGCTGTTCATGGTCGAGGCCGAAACCGGAATCACCGACTATGATTCCGAAATCGCCGACGTGCTCCGGCGCGCGAAGAAGCCCGTGATACTCTGCGTGAACAAGGTCGACACCGGCGACAGGATATTCGACACCTTCCAGTTCTATTCGCTCGGGCTCGGGGAGCTCTACAGCATTTCAGCGTCCAACGGCGGCGGAACCGGAGAACTGCTCGATGCAGTGGTGGAGGCGCTGCCCTCCGAAGCGTCGGACGGGCCCGACCCATACGCCGGCCTGCCAAGGATAGCGATAGTCGGCAAACCCAACGTCGGCAAATCCTCGCTCACCAACGCCCTGCTCGGCGAGGAGCGCAACATAGTCACCCCCGTCGCAGGCACGACCCGAGACGCCGTGGAGACCCATTACAACAAGTTCGGCTTCGAGTTCATGCTGGTGGACACCGCCGGCATCAGGCGCAAGACCAAGGTCCGCGAAGACCTCGAGTTCTATTCGGTGATGCGCTCTATACGGGCGATTGAGCATTCCGACATCTGCATCCTCATGATAGACGCGACCACCGGCATGGAGGCCCAGGACATGCACATCTTCAACCTCATAGTGAAGAACCGCAAGGGCTGCGTGGTCGTGGTGAACAAATGGGACCTGTTCATCAAGGACTCCAACACGCTGAAGTCCTATTCGGATTCGCTCAGGCAGAGGCTGGCCCCGTTCAACGACATCCCCATCATCTTCACCTCCGTGGTCAGGATGCAGCGCATCCAGGATGTGCTCCAGGCCGCCACCGAGGTCTACGCCAACTACTCGCGCAAGATTCCCACGGCGCAGCTCAACGAGATCATGCTGCCTATAATCGAGGAGACCCCTCCGCCGGCATGGAAGGGAAAGTACGTGAAGGTGAAGTACATCACCCAGCTTCCCACGCGCTTCCCGGCTTTCGCGTTCTTCTGCAATCTGCCGCAGTATGTCAAGGAGCCCTACAGGCGCTTCCTGGAAAACCAGCTCCGGAAGAATTTCAGCCTGACAGGCTGCCCCGTACAAATCTACTGCCGCCAGAAATAGCAGTTTCAGCTTTGTCCCGATAGCCACGCCATGCGCGGGGTCTCGTGTGTCTTCGCCGGCGCACCGTCATTGTCGCGTCACCGGAACGCAAGCCGGATGCGGTCTGCGGGCGAGGGAGGCTTGTCAGACGTCAGCGCCGTCCTGCGGGCGGATTGCCGGGTAGCAGATGGTGAAGCAGGCGCCGCCGAGCGAGAACGAGCGGCTGTAGCTGATCGTGGCCCCGCTCCTCTCCAGAATGCTGCGGCTCACCACCAGACCTATGCCCGAGCCCGAAGTCTTCGTAGTGAAATTGAGGGTGAAAAGTCCCTGGACATCCCCTTCCGCGACTCCGGGCCCGTTATCTTCGAAGACTATGTCATAATAGCCGTCCTTCGTGGACGAACGGCGCAGAGCCACTGCGATACGCCCGTTCTCCATGTCCCCTATCGCCTGCACGGCATTGTTGAGCAGATTGATGAACACGCGGGTAAGCTGGGGCTTGGGCGCCATGATTCTGGCCCCCTCGAGGCCGAGGTAATCGAACTTGATGTTGGGTCTGTTGTCATACATGAACACTTCATCCTGAAGCATCCTGTCCAGATCCACCTCAACGGGCGTCTCGGAATACAGTTTCGCGAAGGTCGAGAAGTCCTCCGCCGTGGTGGCGAGAAGCTTTATGTGCTCGAGCAGCACCGCGCTGGCCTCGTCGAAGACTTCCGTCCAGCGGGGATCTCCCTTCGCCTTCAGACGCTGCACCCTCTGCACCTGGAGCATCATGGGCGTCAGGGGGTTCTTGATCTCATGGGCGACCTGGCGCGCCATCTCCGCCCATGCCTTGTCCCTCTCGGCCGCAGCCAGCTGCTTCGAACTCTCCGAAAGCTTGGCCACCATGCTGTTGTAGGCCTGCACTATGGTGGAAATCTCGTCATCCTTGCCCTCGTAGTCTATCGGCTCCATCGAGTCTATGCCTCCGTTGTCCATCTTGCGGCTCATCTCGTTCAGAGGCCGGAACATCTTGTCCACCACGGCCGTAGCAAGGAACCTCAGCACCACCAGCAGCAGGCAGAACATGGATATGACGGTCACCAGATGGGAGATGGCGTCGTTCCTGAATTCGGAGCTGTCCTCGCTGTAGGGCGAATTGACAATCGCCACTATGTCGCCGTCGTCGCCGAGAATCTGGCCGTACATGCTGTAGAAACTTTCCCGTCCCAGCCTTTCCTGCAATATGCAGTAGCGCTGGTGGTCATACATTATCCTGCCGTATGCCTCGCCGCTGATCCTGCCGCTGAGCATCATCCTCTCGAACACGAAGGGGGTGGTGGTCGCGAGCACGCGTCCGGACGGGGAATACAGCGAGATGTCGGAATCCGTGTCGTCGCTGACCTTCCTTATCATCGCGAGCATGCGTCCGCGGTCCATCTCCGAGAAACTGCCGGCATCCCCGGCCTCGGCCTCGACCATGGCGATGATCGAGCTTATCTTGTCCGATACGGCCGCATGGACATTGCTCTCGTTGCGCGAATGTATGAACACGACGCTGATTATCAGCACTCCCGCAAGCGTGCATATCTGCGAAATCAGCAGGATGGCCTTGATCCTGTAGCTGAAATGGCTCTTCGAGAACAGACGCTCCTTCTCCTCCCCGGCCACCTTCCCGAGGGAGACCAGCAGAAGATATACGATGACGGCGATAGCCATGCCGCTCACAAAGTAGTCGAAGCGCCTTATCTTCGCCCTTGACAGGACGACGGACTCATGTTCGCTTATCCTGGTCACGAAATGCGAGGACTCGTTCCTGATGAAATGGCCCGACGATGCGGAGAACACCGCAGCATATTCGCCCTCCTCCAGCCTGGTGGGATAGGGGTAGCCGCCTCGGCTCTCCTTGAGCTCGCTGTCCTCGTAAAGCGCGAACGAGAAGCCCTCCGGGAGAGCTATCCTGCCGGGAGGACTGATGCCGAAGATTCCGGCATATCCCCGCCTGCTGCCCATGTCCCTCGACTCCAGCCTCAGCACCACCCTGGATATGCCGCCGTCCTCGAACAGATACATGAAGACCCCGACATAATACGAGCGTCCGTTGTCCCTGCGCACATACAGGAAACGGGAATTGTCGGCGACCGCCTGACCGCCTCTCACCAGGGCGTTGTACTGCGCCGCCGAACGCGGGCTGCTGTTGCTCTCGTTGAACACGTAGGCCGTGACCACATAGTTCATGTTCCGTCTTGAGAAGAACGTGGCGACTATGCGGTTCTGTATCATGCCGGACGCGTTGTCAAAGGCGGAAAGCGCGGCGATTATCGGGTCGTCGGCAATCTGCGACTCTATGCCGCGCAGGTAGAGCTCCAGCGAGATGTCCCTGTCGAAGGCCAGCCGGTTGGCCAGCATCTCCATCCTGTCCTGCTCCTTGCGGAAGCCGAGAACGCCTGTCGTGCACACGAGGTACACGGCGATCAGCAGGGCGTAGACGATGCTGTTGAGCTGCGAGAAGGCGTCCAGCTTCACCCCGGTGTATTCGTATACGGGCCCCTTCATGGTCTGGAGAAGCAGAGGCACGCTCATGAGCATGGTGACGAACGAAATATAGACCACTATGCCGAACGGGCCAATCTCCGAGAGCTTGTACAGCTCCAGGCAGAGGCCGGAATTGATGATTATGCTCCTCAACCCGAAGAAGGTGAACGCGAAAATACCGGCCACAGAAACGGCCAGCAGGGCGGCAGCGGTCCTGAACGCCACCCTATTGCGTACAAGTCCGCACACGGCGTCCCTTGCGACATAGAGGGCTATGGCGAGAATGAGTATGGCCAGGTTGATGAGTATGACCGCACCGAGCGAATACAGTATGCCGCCTCCGGCGTAGAGCCTGGGCGAGAACATCACATACTGGTCGCTGATCATCCAGCCTGCGGCATATACTCCGGCCAGCACTACCGCCAGCCCGAGGAGCACCAGGCGCAGCCGGAACAGGGTCCTCCTGACGGAAAGCCAGAGCAGCGCGCCGATACATACAAGCGCGAGCCCTATCCAGAGAATGTACGAAAGAGGGCGCACCGAATTCACGAGCGACTCCCTGACTATCTTGAACTGCGGCTGTCCCATCACCGTCACCGGCGAGCCCCCGTCGTATGCCAGAGGCCTGACATCCAGCGGAGACGGGACATGAAGCTGGGGGTTCACCGGGCCGCGTCCCCTGACCTGGCGTGTGTCCGCAATCTCCAGACCGCCTATGACCATGCAGCCGTCGGAGCTCATCGTCTTCGCGAGATACCATTTGGAGCCGAGATTCACATAGCTGAGCGTCTCGCCGATGGCGGAGAGAGGAGATTCGAGCGAATAGTCCGAACTTGTGAGCAGCGGGGCGTAGACCCTGTACTGGAGATTGTCGTTGTAGACCGGGAACTCGTTGCACCACGACTGCAGGGTGTCCCCGCAATAGCGGTAGATGACCATGTCGTCGGGCAGGCCGTCAAGTTCCAGCCAGCTAGAATGGTCGCCGTCCATCGCCTCCTGCATGAAGTGTTCCAGCGTCACCACTCTCCGCTCCACCAGTGATGAGACCCGCTTCGCGACCGACGGGGTGTCGTTCGATATGGTGAACGGGCCGAAAGAGAACAGCATCAGCAGCACGCCGAGCAGGACAAGCGCCGATGCAATGATATCCTTTATTTTACGACCGATCTTCACTCGTGATGATAGGGTTCGCCCCTGATTATGGTAAAGGCCCGGTAGAGCTGCTCTGCAAAAATCGTTCTAACCATCTGGTGGGAGAAAGTCATGTCCGACAGGGAGATTCTGAAATCCGCCCTGGAATACACCTCGTCCGAGAATCCGTAGGCCCCGCCTATGATGAATATGATGTTCGCCCCTGCGCGGGACATCCTGTCCTCGAGCCAGGACGCGAAGCCGAGCGAACGGAACTTCCTGCCGTGCTCGTCCAGCAGCACGACATAGTCCGAGGGCTTCACGTGCCTGAGAAGCAGGGCGCCCTCCTTCTCCTTTATCTGCTCACGGTTCAGCGACGCCACGTTCTTGAGCTCGGGTATCTCGTCCGTCACGAAAGGCACATAATGCGAAATCCTCGACACGTACATGTCGAGCCCCGCCTTCACCCAGGCGATGTCAGTCTTTCCGACAGTCAGAAGAGTAATGCGCATTCCTAACAGCTTTGGGCGTGGTACAAATATACTTACGTGGCTTGATATTTGCAAAATACAGGGTCGTGCGAAACTTCATCAAAATAGCGGCAGCGGCTTCGGCGCTCTTCACCTGCTTCAGCCTTTCGGCCCAGTCCGAAAGCTATGACGTGTTCCAGCCCATCACGAAATACATGGTCAAGGGGGACGCGGAATGCCTGTCGGCGTGGTTCGACGACAACCTCGACATCAGCATAAGCAGCGACGAGAACACTGCCAGCAAGGCGCAGGCCAGGCAGATAATCAAGGCCTTCTTCGCGGCCCACACTCCCCAGTCCTTCGATGTGACGCACGCCGCCGAAAAAGCCAACATGAAATACATGGTCGGCAACCTTACGGCGGGAGGAGAGAGCTACATGGTCACAATCTTCGTAAGTTCGAAAGGTGACGGCTACAAGATACAGCAACTGAAAATCGAGCGCCCGTAAGGACGCCCGATTTTATTTTTCCAACGTATTCCGCCGGACGGAGACTAGACTCTCTGGCCGTATGAACGGTCGGTGGTGTTCACCGTAATCTTGTCGCCGGTCTCGATGAACAGCGGAACCATGATCTTGGCGCCGGTCTCGAGGGTCACCTCCTTGAGAGCCGAGGTAGAAGCGGTGTTGCCCTTGACCGCAGGCTCGGAATAGGTCACTTCGAGGGTCACGTAGGTGGGGAGCTCGCAGGTAAGGCACCTTTCCTCTCCGACCACGAACATCATCTCAACATGCTGTCCCTCCTTCATGAGGTCGGCGTTCTCCACCACGTCCTTGGGGAGGAGAATCTGCTCGAATGTCTCCTCGTGCATGAAGTTGTAGCCGTCGTCCTCGGCATAGAGGAACTGGTAGGGACGGCGCTCCACGTCGATGGTCTCGATCTTGGCACCGGCGGTGAAGGTATTGTCCAGGATTCGGCCGTTCTCAAGGTTGCGGAGCTTGGTCTTCACGAAGGCAGGCCCCTTTCCGGGCTTCACGTGCTGGAACCAGACTATCTGGCAGGGCTTGTCGTTGTACTTGAGATAAAGACCGTTTTTGAAATCTGCTGTTGTTGCCATAGGTATGTATTTTTCTTTAATCCTTTCAGGAGTATCGTGCAAAATTAGTCATTAGTCGGAACTAATGCAAATTTTCAATCTCTGCGGCGACTTTTTCAAGCAGCCACTTGGGCGTAGAGGTCGCTCCGCATACGCCTACGCGGTCGCCTTCCCGGAACCACTCGGCACGAAGGTCTCCGGCAGAACGCACATGGACCGTCCTGGGATTCTCTCCGCTGCAGAGGCCGTACAGCACCTTCCCGTTGGAGCTCTCCCTTCCGGACACGAACACTATCACATCGTGGCTTCTTGCGAACTCCGCCAGCTCACGGTGGCGGGAGGCCACCTGCCGGCAGATCGTATCGTGCACCGACAGCACCGCACCGCCCTTCATGCAGCTCCGGAGGTAGCCGCACAGCTCGGCATATCCGTCCGGGCTCATGGTGGTCTGGGAGAAGAGCTCTATGTCCACCGAGGTGTCGAGCGTGCCGTCGCCGACCAGCTCCACGGCCCGTACAGGGCTCTGCACCACGAGGACATCGCCTCCGACCTGCCCCACGAGGCCCAGAACCTCCGGATGCCCTTCCTTGCCGAAGATGACCACCCTGCCCTTTCCGGCCAGGCGCGCGTACGCCTCCCGTATGTCCTTCTGGAGCTTAAGCACCACGGGGCAGGTGCAGTCTATTATCCTGTAGCCGAGCTCTTCCGCCTTCGCATAGACTCCGGGAGGCTCGCCGTGGGCCCTTATCAGCAGAGGCTCGCCTTCGCCCCGCTCAAGGGAGCCAAGCTGCGAAACATCCACTGTCTTCAGGCCAAGCGATTCCAGACGCGAGAGCTCCTCTTCGTTATGGACTATCGCGCCCAGCGAATAGAGCCGGCCGCCATATTCGGAAAGATGCCCCTCGGCCGCCCGTATGGCCCTGATGACCCCTCCGCAGAATCCCGAATTCGCGTCTATCTCGACACGCATCATAATATGCCGAATTTACCCTGAATCAGGCCCGTAATCCAGGCCAGCTCCTCGTCGAGGCTCATATGGGAGTTGTCGAGTCCGAAAGCGTCATCGGCACGGCGCAGCGGCGACGCCTCCCTGTGGGAATCTATATAGTCCCTCTCCTGGATGTTCGCGAGCACCTCCTCGTAGACCGGGTTGCCTCCCCTGTCGGCCATCTCGTCGAAGCGCCTGCGGGCCCTGACCTCGGCGCTCGCCGTCATGAAGACCTTGAGTTCGGCGTCCGGGAACACCGAAGTGCCTATGTCACGTCCGTCCATGACCACCCGGCCTCCGGCCGCGAGCCTGTGCAGGCAGGCGTCCACCCACTCCCTGACGTAAGGGACCGTGGCGATGGGGCTGACCTGCGAGGACACCTTCATGGAACGTATCTCCTTCTCCACGCAGCGCTCCCCGATGTATGTCCGGCAGTCAGGGCCGAAATGCACCTCCAGAGACCCCAGCGCGGATTCCAGCTCCGGGAGTATGTCGTCGTCGCGGGTGATGAGGCCGCGTTCCTGGGCGAACAGCGTCACCGCACGGTATAGGGCCCCGGAATCCAGATACTGGAAAGAGAACTTCCTGGCTATGAGCTTCGCGAAAGAGCTTTTCCCGGTGGAGGAATAGCCGTCTATCGCTATGGTTATGTCGGGTATGTTCATGGTCTTACTCCGTTTTTGCCGATTCTGCCTGCTTCGCCAAATATTCGGCCCTCGCCCTCTCCACCGATACGGAACGCTTCAGGATGAAGCCCGAACCGAGGTATTTGGTGCGCACGTCGTCGTCGGAAGCCAGCTGGGTGGGCGTACCCTCCTGAAGGATGGAGCCTTCATACAGCAGGTAAGCCCTGTCGGTGATCGCCAGCGTCTCTCCGACGTTGTGGTCGGTGATGATCACGCCTATGTTCCTGTATTTAAGCTTGGCGATTATATACTGGATGTCCTCCACGGCAATCGGGTCGACTCCGGCGAAAGGCTCGTCGAGCAGGATGAACTTGGGGTCTATCGCCAGAGCCCTCGCAATCTCGCAGCGGCGGCGCTCGCCTCCCGAAAGCTGTATGCCCAGCGACTTGCGCACCTTGGACAGGTTGAACTCGTCAATCAGCGACTCCAGCCTCTCGTGGCGGTCCTTGTAGGACATGCCCTTCATCTCCATGACCGACACTATGTTGTCCTCGACGGACATCTTGCGGAAGACCGAGGCGTCCTGCGGAAGATAGCCTATCCCCTTCTGGGCCCGCTTGTACATGGGCAGCTTGGTAATCTCCTCGTCGTCGAGGAACACCCGGCCCTCATTGGGCACTATCTGGCCCGTAATCATATAGAAGCTCGTGGTCTTGCCTGCTCCGTTCGGCCCCAGGAAGCCTACTATCTCCCCCTGGTTCACCTCCATGGACACGCCCTTGACCACGGTTCTCATTCCGTATTTCTTTACAAGATTTTCGCAGCGAAGTTTCATCTCCAATATTCGTTATTTGATGTCCAGACCGAGGTCCACGACCAGGTTCTTGACCTCTTCGTTCTTGCTCATAAGGTCCTCCGCCTTCTCGGAAGGCAGATATTTCCTCGCCTCCTGGGGCCTGTCGTCCGGCAGTTCGTAGGGCTGGAGCCTCAGCGCGTTGCAGCCCATAAGCCTGCAGAACCTGGCTTCCATGTCCCTCAGCAGCTTCTCCTCTATCCACTTCCTCTGGGATTCGTTGGTCACGGAGAACTCCACGAGCTTGCGTCCGTCCTGCACTCCGCCATCGAACTTCAGCCTGGTGGTCGACAGCGCGTTCGACAGGCGGGGCTTGGCGGCGTACATCGCGGCAAGCTCGGGCCATCTGGCTGCAATCTCCTCATCCGTGGGGAAGGACGGCCCGGCAGGGGCCGACGAAGGGGAATGCTGCTCCGCAGGCGCGGCAAGCTCCTCGTCCTCGTCCATCAGCGACGAAAGCGACAGCGAGGCGCCGGACTTGGCCGGACGGCGCCGGGCGGGGGCGGGCTCCTCAGCAGGTTTCACGGGGGATTCCGCCGCAGGCCGAGCGGCAGGTAAGGGCTCCGGTGCGGAAGCCGCCTGAACCGGGGCTGCGGGTTCCCCAACGGCAGGCTTTGCTGCGGAAGGCTCCGCAGAAGCGGGCTTCGGGGCGGCAGCCTGCACGGATGTCGACCCGGCGGATGCGGGTACGGCCGCAGGAGCGGTCTTTTCCGGAAGGGTTCCGGCCGACGCGGCGGGAGTGGCGTTCAGGAAAGCCATCTTCATCAGGGCGAACTCGATATGCAGCCTCTGGTTGGACGAGCTGCGGTAGCCCGCCTCGCACTGGGAGCACACGCCCAGGGCGTCATAGAGGAACTTCACGCTGCAGCGCTCCGCCTGGGCGGCATATCTGCGGCGCAGGGACTCCGGAAGGTCCAGAAGGGATTCGAGCCCTCCCGTCCTGCTCACCAGCAGGTCGCGCAGGTGCGAGCCCAGGGCCGATATGAAATACAGGGCGTTGAAGCCCTTCGAAAGAATCTCGTCGAAAATCAGCAGCGCAGTCCCGTAGTCCCCTGCGAGGAAACTGTCCACCAGGCGGAAGCTGTATTCGTAGTCGAGCACGTTGAGGTTGCGCAGCACGTCCTCATACCTGACCTGCGTACCGCAGAACGCCACCGTCTGGTCTAATATCGTGAGGGCGTCGCGCATCGCGCCGTCGGCCTTGGAAGCTATCACATGCAGGGATTCGTCATCTATGACCACCCCCTCCTTCGCGGCTATCCCGCGCAGGTTCCTCACGATGTCGGAGATGCCTATGCGGTTGAAGTCGTATGTCTGGCAGCGGCTGAGGATGGTCGGAAGTATCTTGTGCTTCTCGGTTGTCGCGAGTATGAAGATAGCATGTGCGGGAGGCTCCTCCAGAGTCTTCAAGAAGGCGTTGAACGCTGCGGCGGAGAGCATGTGCACCTCGTCTATGATGTACACGGAATATTTTCCGGTCTGGGGAGGAATCTGCACCTGGTCCATCAGGTTCTTGATGTCGTCGACCCCGTTGTTGGAAGCGGCGTCAAGCTCGTGTATGCAGTAGGAGCGGCCCTCCTTGAAGGATATGCAGGATTCGCATTCCCCGCAGGGAGTCAGGTCCGGGCCGGGATTGGAGCAGTTGATGGTCTTGGCGAAAATCCTCGCGGTGCTCGTCTTGCCGACTCCTCTCGGCCCGCAGAAGAGATAGGCGTGGGCAAGCTGTCCGCGCAGTATCGAGTTTTTGAGCGTCTTTGCTATATTGTCCTGACCTATAAGCGATTCGAAGGTGTCAGGACGATATTTTCTGGCTGATACAACATAGTCTGACATAGATTACAAATGTAATGATTAATTCGTAACTTTGGGATATGAAAGCTCTGTTGCAAAGATTTTTTCTCTTTCTCGTGCTGTCGTCCGCCTGTCTTCCGGCGCAGGCGCAGCAGATGTATACCCGCAAGGCCCGTCTCGCGGACTTCCCCACCAGGACGCTCAAGGTGGTGGCCGGAGGGAATTCGTTCCTGGAGCTGAGCCTCAAGGAGGAAATCTCGTCCAGATGGAGGGTCTCCCCCTTCGAGTTCTGCACCGTCGGGGAATATGAGAGCCTGAAGGAGGACAACGGCTACTACTTCCTCCATCTCGGCACCGAAGAGGGCATCGCCTTCCTCATACTTTCCAAGGGCGGCAAGGAGGACGAAAGCGACAATTTCAGAAAACCCTTCGAGGTAGTCAGGCTGCCCATAGCGAGTCTCGGCGACCCGAGCGGAAGAGAGCTCATGTATATGGGAGCGTTCATCGACATCATACAGGCGTTCGTCGAGGAGGCGATGATCTCCGACCGCACCGCCTACACCGGCCTCAAGTCATACAACCAGCGCACGCTCTCCGGCAGGACCGTCCATGTGGATCCCGACAGGGCCGATGCAGCGTTCCATGAAGGGACGCCAGGAGCGGTCGCCGGCATAGTCATAGCTCCCACCAATATATCATTCGACAGCTTCTGCTACAAGATGCTCATCGCCGCCGACACCCACGAACTCCTCTATTTCCGCAAGGCGAAATACAAGGGCTCGAAGGACGCCGCATTCACCAAGTCGGAGATACGACAATTCCGCCAGAGAAATGGAATCATTGCTCAATAGATACCTCAGGGAGCACAGCAGCCTCCCCTGCGAAGAGCTTTCCTGGATAGAAAAGCAGACCAACATACGCACGAAATACCCGCAGATGCTCTCGGGGCCCGTCCAGGGGGAGCTCCTGAAACTGCTGGTACGGATTTCGGGAGCTCGCAGAGCTCTGGAGATAGGCTCGTTCACCGGCTATTCCAGCACCTGCATCGCACTCGGGCTTCCGGACGAAGGGACGTTGGACGCCTTCGAGATAAACGACGAGCTGGAGGACCTTATGCGCGAAGGCTGGGAGCGCGCGGGCGTCAGCGGCAAGATAAGGCTGCATCTGGGCGACGCCGCAGAACTGCTCCCCAAAGAGAATGCCGCCTGCGGGACATACGATTTCGCGTTCATCGACGCCAACAAGCGGGAATACCTGGAATACTATGAACTGGTGCTGCCGCTGCTGCGCCCCGGCGGAGTGCTGGTCGCGGATGACGTGCTCTGGGACGGCAAAGTCTACGCCGACCCGGTGCCCAATGACTCCCAGACCGCCGGACTCGTGAGATTCAATGACTTCGTGGCCGCCGACCCCAGGGTCGAGGTCGTAATCCTTCCGCTCCGCGACGGCCTGTCGGTCATACGGAAGAACTAATCAGAGGTTCACGTATTCGCGGACATTTTCGGCGGTGACGGGTTCGTCGCCCAATATCAGCAGACGGTCCACCACATTGTCGAGCTCGCGTATGTTGCCCGGCCAGTCCTTCTTGCGGAGCAGCTCCACAGCCTCCTTGGAGAAGCTGCGGGCCCTGCCGCCCTCGGTATATTTCTTCAGGAAGAAATCGATCAGCAGGGGGATGTCGTCGCGCCTGTCGTTGAGCGAAGGCACCCGTATCAGAATCACGCTAAGGCGGTGATACAGGTCCTCGCGGAAGCGTCCTTCCGAAATCTCCTTCACCAGATCCTTGTTGGTGGCGGCAATCACCCTTACATCGACCTCTATGTCCTTGTCTGAGCCCACCCTCGAGAGCTTCCTCTCCTGCAGCACGCGCAGCACCTTAGCCTGTGCGGCAAGGCTCATGTCGCCTATCTCATCGAGGAAGAGCGTGCCGCCGTCGGCCTGTTCGAACTTGCCCTTGTGCTGCTTGATGGCCGAGGTGAAGGACCCCTTCTCGTGGCCGAACAGCTCGCTCTCGATGAGCTCGCCGGGAATCGCCGCGCAGTTGACCTCGACGAAGGGCATTGCGCTGCGGTTGCTCTGCTGGTGCAGGTTACGCGCCACCAGCTCCTTTCCGGAACCGTTGGGCCCGGTGATGAGCACCCTCGCATCGGTGGGGGCAACCTTGGCAATCAGCTCCCTGACATGCTGCATCGGGGCGGATTCGCCTATCATGTCGGCGCCGTAGACCTTCTTCTTGAGGGCCTTGTTCTGTATGGTCAGAGTCGTACGCTCGGTGGCGTTGCGTATGGTAATCAGTATGCGGTTGAGGTCCAAGGGCTTCTTGACGAAGTCGAAAGCCCCCTTCTTGATGCACTCCACAGCGGTGTCGATGTCTCCGTGGCCGGAAATCATCACGACGGCGGAGTCGACCCCCATCTCCATCAGTTTGTCCAACACCTCGATTCCGTCCATCCCCGGCATCTTTATGTCGCAGAAGATGACATCGAAATGCTCCTTGTCCACGAGAGCGATGCCAGCCGCACCGTTCTCGGCAGTCTCCACCTCATAGCCTTCGTCGGTGAGAATCTCTCCGAAGGAATTGCGTATGGAACGCTCGTCGTCTATTATCAGAACCTTCATAAGCTAGCCTATCTGGGCGCCGTCAGCGAGTACCTCCTGTGGCGTAATGAAACGCATTTTACCGTCTCCCTGCCTGGCCATGAGTATCATGCCGCGGCTCTCTATCCCCCGTATCGTGCGGGGCTTGAGATTGGCAAGGATGCATATCTGCCTGCCCTTCATGTCCTCGGGGCTGTAGTATTCGGCTATGCCGGAGACTATCACGCGCCTGTCGATGCCAGTGTCGATGGTGAGCTTGAGGAGCTTGTCGGTCTTGGGTACGCGTTCGGCCTCCACGACAGTGGCGGTGCGTATGTCCATCTTCTCGAAATCCTCGAAGCTGCACTCCTCCTTCTGGGGAGCCACCTTCTTCGCGGCCTCGGCGGCAGCGGCGGCATCATGCTTCGCCTTGATTGCGGCAAGCCTGTCGAGCTGGACCTTTATGGCATCGTCCTCCACCTTGGCGAACAGGAGTTCCGCCTCGCCGAGCTGATGGCCGGCAGGGAGAATCCCGGGATTGCCCAGCATGCCCCAGTTCAGGGAAATGGCCTCGGAGGATGCGTGCGGCACAGGGCCTTCCGCAACGGCCGAGCCGCACCAGTCGGTGTGCTGGGCCGCTCCGTTCCTGTCGGGACGATGGTCGAAGCCAGCGTCCAGACCCACGCGGAGCATCCTGCGCAGCCTTTCCGCCGCAAAAGGCGTGAAGGGCTCGAACGCAAGCGCGAGGTCGCAGCATATCTGAAGCGAGATGTTGAGTATGGTCGCGGCCCTGTCGCGGTCGGTCTTGATGACCTTCCAGGGTTCGGTATCGGAGATGTACTTGTTGCCCAGACGCGCAATAGACATCGCGTCCTTGAGCGCCTCGCGGAAATGGAAGTTCTCGAAGTTCTTCTCCAGCGAAGCCTTGAGCCCGGGTATCTGGCCGAGCACTTCGCGGTCGATGTCCTCCAGGCTTCCGCACGCGGGGGTCCTGCCTTCGAAATACTTGTGGGTAAGCACCACGGCGCGGTTCACGAAGTTGCCGAAAATCGCCACGAGCTCGCTGTTGTTGCGCTGCTGGAAGTCCTTCCAGCTGAAATCGTTGTCCTTGGTCTCAGGAGCGTTGGCGGTCAGCACGTAGCGCATCACGTCCTCCTTGCCGGGGAAGTCCTTGAGATATTCGTGCGCCCATACGGCCCAGTCGCGCGAAGTGGATATCTTGTCGCCCTCGAGGTTGAGGAATTCGTTGGAAGGCACGTTGTCCGGAAGGATATAGCCTCCGTGGGCCTTGAGCATCGAGGGGAACACTATGCAGTGGAACACTATGTTGTCCTTGCCTATGAAATGTATCAGGCGGGTGTCATCGGACTTCCACCACCTCTCCCAATCATCGGGGAAAAGCTCCCTGGTGTTGGAGATATAGCCTATGGGAGCGTCGAACCACACGTAGAGCACCTTGCCCTCGGCCCCCTCCACGGGCACCGGGACGCCCCACTCGAGGTCGCGGGTCACGGCGCGGGGCTGCAGGCCTCCGTCCAGCCAGCTCTTGACCTGGCCGTAGACATTGGGCCTCCATTCCTTGTGGCCCTCCAGTATCCATTCACGCAGCCATTGCTCATAGTCCTGCAGGGGAAGGTACCAGTGGGTTGTCTTCTTCTTTACGGGAGTGGCTCCGCTGAGCTTGCTCTTGGGGTTCAGCAGTTCCTCCGGGCTCAGGGTGCTGCCGCATTTCTCACACTGGTCGCCGTAGGCCCCTTCGGCCCCGCACTTGGGGCATGTGCCGACTATGTAGCGGTCGGCAAGGAAGGTCCCGGCCTCCGGGTCGTAGTACTGCTCGGTCTCGCGGACAATGAACTTGCCTTCATCGTAGAGCTTGCGGAAGAAGTCCGAAGCCGTCTTCTCATGTATGGCGGAGGTCGTCCTGCCGTAGACGTCGAAATTGATGCCCAGCCCGGCGAAGGAGTCCCGTATCAGGCCGTGGTACCTGTCCACTATGTCCTGGGGCGAACAGCCCTGCTCGCGGGCCTTGATTGTGATGGGCACCCCGTGTTCATCGGAGCCGCACACGAACAGCACGTCCTCGCCCTTCAGGCGAAGATACCTGACGTATATGTCGGCCGGCACGTAGACTCCGGCCAGATGTCCTATATGCACCGGGCCGTTGGTGTACGGCAGGGCGCAGGTTACAAGCGTTCTCTTGAATTTTGAATCCATTATCCTAAACCTACATTTTCGTGTCGAACGGCAAAATTATCTCATAAAATCAACTTTAACAAATGGAAGCGCGGCTAACTCTTCTCCCTTCCCGTCTTCTGTCTGATGCGCCGCTGGGCCGCCTGTATCTTCTTCATCTCCTTCATCAGCTTCAGCTGCTCCTCGTCCGACAGCCCGGGAAGCCGGCGCACGAGCTTCTCGTATCTGTCCTGCAGGCGCCTGTCGGCATAGAGCAGTATGGTCCTGGGGACCTGGGCGACCAGCCACGAGGGGACGGTAGTCATGGAACGGCGGAAGGTGCTCACGGAAAGTTCGTACTTCTCGGAATACAGCGCCGCAGTCACCGCAGCGACCCTCCTGTCGGGCGAGTCGAGCAGGGACTTCACTATCTCCTCCTGCGACAGCCCCCTGTCGTAGTAGTCGAAATATGCGGCGTAGACGGCGTCGTAGGCCGTGTTGAGCATACGGGTACCGTCGCTCTCGAGAGCCTCGCGGATGAAGTCGGCCACGCTCGGCCTGCCCTCTCCGTCATCGGCATAGAACTCGGAATCGCTCTCGAACTCCATGGTGTCACGCCCGTGGGAAAGCAGGAAATACAGCAGATCCTTCTCGGTCCCCGCGAGCACCTTGTTCTCCTCGGTCCATTCCTGCGTCTCCGGCAGGGACGGGCTGTCGCTTCCGGCCCGGACCGTTTCCGAAGGGGCTGCGGCGGAAGCTCCGGCCGCCCTCCGCATCTCCGCGCGCTTCTCGTCCCTGCGCTTCCTGCGCACGGACGCTATCCTGTCAAACAGTATCTGGGTCTCTATCCCGAACTTCTGCGCGGTGAACTCCACGTATGTCGCGCGCTTCACCGCGTCCGGAATCTCGGCTATCGTGTCGGCGATGTCGTTGATCAGGTTGGCCTTCCGGAGCGGATCGCCGGCGGCCTCCCCGAGCAGCAGCTCGGTCTTGAAGGCTATGAAATCCTTCTCCCCTTCGGCGATGTAGGCCTGCACCTCCTCCAGGGTGTGCCTGCGGCAGAAGGAGTCGGGGTCATCGCCCTCGGGGAGCAGCACTATCCTGACGTTCATCCCTTCAGAGAGCACCAGGCCTATCCCCCGCAGCGCGGCATGTATGCCGGCGGAATCCCCGTCATACATTATGGTCATGTTCTCGGTGAACTTGTGTATCAGCCTCACCTGCTCGACCGTCAGCGAAGTGCCGCACGAAGCCACGACGTTGCAGATGCCCAGCTGGTGCATCATCACCATGTCGATGTTCCCCTCCACAAGTATGCACTTGTCCTGACGCGAGATTTCGGACTTGGCGAACCAGATTCCGAGCAGATTGCGGCTCTTGACATAGATTTCGGTCTCCGGGGAGTTGACGTATTTGGCCGGATTGTCGGAGCGCAGGGTCCTTCCCGAGAAGGCCACCACCCTGCCGCTGACCGAATGTATGGGGAACATCACCCTTTCGCGGAACTTGTCCCCGAGGCTTCCGTCGTCATGGCGCACCGCAAGTCCGGCGTCCACGAGGTACTCGGGCTTGTAGCCTGCCGCAACCGCCGCGCCGACCAGGGTCGAGCGGCCTCCGGGGGCCCAGCCGAGCCCGAATTTCTCTATGGTGGCGTCCTCTATGCCCCGGGAGCGGAAATAGGCGTAGCCCACATCATGCCCCTCGCCCGACGCCAGCTGCGAATGGAAGAACTTCTGGGCGTATTCCGAAACCAGGAGCAGGCTTTCCTTCTTCTGCCTGCGCTGAAGCTCTTCGGGGCTTTCCTCCTCCTCGACTATCTCTATGTTGTACTTCCTCGCGAGATAGCGCAGCGCCTCCACATAGGAGCAGTGCTCCTCCTCCATCACGAAGCCGACCGCAGTCCCGGACTTGCCGCAGCCGAAGCATTTGTATATGCCCTTGGCCGGCGATACATAGAACGAAGGGGTCTTCTCGTTGTGGAAAGGGCAGCAGGCCACATAATTGGCCCCGCGCCGCCTGAGCGTCACGTAATCGCTGACAACATCCACTATCTGGGCCGTGTCGAGAATGAGACTGACGGTTTCCTGGGGTATCACGACGCTATCTCACAAAGGAACTTGATCCGCACCAGCCGCACCTCATTCTCGTAGTAGTCGGGGCCCAGGGCTGCCATGGCCTCATGGACGTCGTCGGAGGTGGCTTCGTCCCTGAAATAGCCGTAGATGTCCTCCACGATGTCCTCGTCGAGGTTCTCCTCGATATAGTAGTCGAGATTTAGCTTCATGCCGCTCGCCACTATGGCCTCTATCTCGCCCATGAGCTCGTCCATGTCCATGTTCTTCGCGGCGGCTATGTCCTCGAGCGACATGTGCCTGTCGATGCTCTGGATTATGAAGACTTTGTTGGCCGACTTGTTGGGGGCCGACTTGATGACAAAGTCGTCGGGCCTCTCTATCTCGTTCTCGTCAACGTACTTCCGTATCAGCGCCACGAACTCCGCGCCGAATTTCCGGGCCTTGCCTTCGCCGACTCCCTGGCAGTTCTTGAGTTCGTCCAGGGTGACAGGGTAGCTTATGGCCATGTCCTCAAGGGCGGGATCGCCGAAGATTATCCAGGGCTGGAGCTTCAGGCGCCTGGACATGTCCTTGCGCAGGTCCTTGAGCATGGCGAGCAGCACGGGGTCGCCGGATGCGCCGCCCGACTTCATCGCCGAAGCCGCCGCGGCACTCTCCTCGTCGTCCTCTTCGGGCTCCGTGTCACCCACGAACACCCTGTCCTCGACCAGACGGAGCTCCCAGGGCTCTTCGAGGAAACGGAGACCCAGGTCCGTGATGTGTATGAGTCCGTAGGCCTCAATCTCCTTCTCCAGCAGATGGGCTATCAGGCCCTGGTGCAGCACCGCGAACCAGAACTTCCTGGAATGCTCCGCACCGGCGCCGAACAGCTCGAGCTCGTCGTGCCTGTAGGACTTTATCATCGAATTGGTCTCGCCGGTGAGAATGTTGGCAAGATGCTCCAGCTTGAAATGCTCGGGGAGCGAGGCTACAAGGCTGAGGGCGAGCGACATCTCCTTCCTGCCGTCGAAAGTGGGACGCGGGTGCAGGCAGTTGTCACAGCAGTTGCAGTTGTCCTGGGCATAGGACTCGCCGAAATAGTTCAGCAGCAGTTTCCTGCGGCACTGGCTCGACTCGGCGTAGGCGGCCACCTCGGCCAGCAGCTGGCGTCCGATCTCCTGCTCGGCCACGGGCTTGCCCTGCATGTACTTCTCGAGCTTCTGTATGTCCTTGTAGCTGTAGTACGCTATGCACAGGCCTTCCCTGCCGTCACGTCCGGCACGTCCGGTCTCCTGATAGTAGCTCTCTATGCTCTTGGGGATGTCGTAGTGTATCACGAAACGCACGTCCGGCTTGTCTATGCCCATGCCGAAGGCTATGGTCGCCACTATCACCTCGGCCTCCTCCATCAGAAACTTGTCCTGGTTCTCCGCCCTGGTCCTGGCGTCGAGCCCGGCATGATACGGCAGGGCCCTTATCCCGTTGATGCAGAGCAGTTCCGCGAGCTCCTCGACCTTCTTGCGGCTCAGGCAGTATATTATGCCTGACTTGCCGGGATTCTGGCGGATGAACTTGACCATGTCCTTCTCCGGCTCCACCTTGTCACGGATCTCGTAATAGAGGTTGGGTCGGTTGAACGAGGAGCGGAACACCTCGGCGTCCGCTATGCCGAGAGTGCGCAGGATGTCGCTCTGCACCTTGGGGGTCGCGGTCGCGGTCAGGGCGATTATCGGCCTCCTGCCTATCTGGTCCACCACCGACTTTATCTTGCGGTATTCGGGACGGAAGTCATGCCCCCACTCGGAGATGCAGTGGGCCTCGTCCACGGCATAGAAAGAGATTTCAAGTTCCTTCAGCAGGGCCGTGTTCTCTTCCTTTGCCAGAGACTCCGGTGCTACGTAGAGCAGCTTGGTCCTGCCGGCGAGCAGGTCTTCCCTAACCTCGTCGAGCTGCTGCTTGGAGAGCGAGGAGTTGAGGAAATGGGCTATGCTGGCGTCGCCGTTGACGAAGCCCCGGAGCAAATCCACCTGATTCTTCATCAGCGCTATCAGCGGAGATATGACTATTGCGGTTCCGCCCATGACCAGGGCGGGAAGCTGATAGCACAAAGACTTTCCGCCTCCCGTCGGCATGAGCACGAAACAGTCTCCGCCGCCGATCAGATGCCGGATTATCTTCTCCTGGTCGCCCTTGAAAGTGTCGTACCCGAAGAAGTTCTTGAGAGTCGTCCGAATCAGGTCAGGATCTGCTTTCATAATGCTGAATTTCTAGTCCAAAGTATGAATGGCCAGGCCGGAACGGAGCTTGGGCTCGAACCATGTGGTCTTCGGCGGCATTATCATGCCGCTGTCGGCTATGTCGATGAGCTGCGCCATGGACACGGGATAAAGGGCGAAAGCGACCTTCATCTCCCCGGAGTCCACCCTGCGCGACAGCTCCCCGAGCCCGCGTATGCCGCCGACGAAGTCAATGCGCTTGTCGGTACGGAGATCCTTGATGCCCAGCAGCTTGTCGAGTACGAGCCTGGACAGCACGGTGACGTCCAGCACCCCTATGGGATCCGAGTCGTCATAGCGTCCTGGACGTGCCTTCAGGGAATACCACTCCCCTTCAAGGTACATCGCGAAACTGTGGAGCCTGTCAGGACGCCAGGGTTCGCGGCCCCTGCGCTCCACTTCGAAATCCTCGCCCAGCCTTCCGATGAAGGTCTGCGCGTCCATGCCGGCAAGGTCCCTGACCACCCTGTTGTAGTCGATTATCCTGAGCTGGCTTTCGGGGAAGCAGACGGCCATGAAGTAGTTGTATTCCTCATTCCCGGTATGGCCGGGGTTCTGCGCCTTCTTCTCGGCCCCCACCCTCGCCGCAGCCGCCGTGCGGTGATGCCCGTCGGCCACATAGAAGGCGTCAACCTCGGACGAGAATATCTCCGATATGCGGGAGACCTGAGCCTCGTCGCCTATCACCCAGAACTCGTGGCCGAAGCCGTTCTCATCGGTAAAACTGTAGACCGGAGGGACGGATACGGCCGCAGCGACTATCTCCGACAGCCCCGGATTGTCCTTGTAGGAGAAGAGCACAGGCTCGATGTTGGCGTTCTGGATACGCACGTGCACCATCCTGTCGTCCTCCTTGTCCTTGCGCGTGAGCTCGTGCTTCTTTATGGCTCCCGAACTGTAGTCATCGGTATGGGCGCAGAGCACGATTCCGTACTGGGTCCTGCCGTCCATGGTCTGCGCATAGACATAGTAGCAGGGACGGGGGTCGCGCACCAGCCAGCCCCGCTCCTGCCACTTGCGGAAGTTCTCCACGGCCTTGTCATAGACCCTGGGGTCGTGGTCCTGGAGCATGGGCTCGAAATCTATCTCGGGCTTGGTTATGTGCAGCAGGGATTTCTCCCCAGCCATCGCCCTGGCCTCGGCCGAGTTGAGCACATCGTAGGGAGGGGCGGCGACTTCGGTCACCAGCTCCCTGGGCGGACGCAGGGCGGCGAAAGGTTTCACTCTTACCATAATACTACTTGTTCAGACGGAACTTCTCGTCTCCGTCGCGGAAATATGCCACTATCTGCCTGGCGGCGGCAAGTCCGGCGTTGATGTTGGCTTCGGCGGTCTGGGCGCCCATCTTCTTGGGGGTGGCGAAGACCCGGAGTCCGAACTTCCCGCGCAGCGCCTCATAATTGCCGGGAGCCACGTCCGTGACATATTTGAGGTCCGGGCGCTCCTCCAGGGCCTGCTCCAGTCCGGCTTCATCGATGACTTCCTTGCGTGCGGTGTTCACGAGCACGGCGTTCTTCGGCATGCGGCATATCAAATCACGGCCTATGCTTCCCACGGTCTGCGGAGTCGCGGGGACATGCACGCTCACGAAATTGCTCCGGGCATACAGCTCCTCCACGCTCCCCACCGGTTCGGCCCCGCCTTCGCGTATCTGTTCCGGGGTCAGGAAAGGGTCGGTCGCGAGCACCTTCATGCCCAGGGCCCCGGCCTTGCGGGCCACCAGACGGCCAACGTTGCCGAAAGCCTGCACTCCGAGCGTCTTTCCGCTGATTTCGGAGCCCGTGGACGGGGTAAACTGGCCTCGGGCCATGAATATCATCATCGCTACGGCAAGCTCCGCCACGGCGTTGGAGTTCTGCCCAGGAGTGTTCATGGCGGCCACTCCCTTCGCGGTGCAGGCGTCAAGGTCGATGTTGTCATAGCCGGCGCCCGCGCGCACGACTATGCGCAGCCTCGGCGCGGCGGCGAGCACGGCGGCAGTCACCTTGTCGGACCGCACTATCAGGGCGTCCGCATCCGCAACGGCGGCGATGAGCTCGGACTCGTCTTCATATTTCTCGAGCAGGGAGAATTCATATCCGGCCTCGCGGACTATCTCCCTGATGCCTTCCACCGCCACCGGCGCGAAAGGCTTCTGAGTGGCTACAAGGACTTTCATAGGCATACTTTCCTTTCGAAATCACGCATGCACTGCACCAGGGCATCCACGTCCTCCTGGGTGCAGGCGTTGTAGATGGAGGCGCGGAAGCCTCCCACGGAGCGGTGTCCCTTGATTCCGACCATGCCCCGTGACTCGGCAAACGCCAGGAACTCGTCCTGGAGGTTCTCGCGTCCGGGCGCCATCACGAAGCAGACGTTCATTATCGACCTGTCCTTCACGGCGGCTGTCCCGACGAAAAGGTCGTTGCGGTCTATCTCGGAATACAGGGTCTGCGCCTTGCGCACATCGGCCTCATGTATCGCGTCCACGCCACCCATGCCCTTGAGCCACTTGAGGGTCTCGTTCATCACGAAGATGGAGAAGACGGGAGGGGTGTTGAACATGGAGCCCTTGTCAAGATGCACGCGGTAGTCGAGCATGGTGGGTATGTGGCGGCTCACCTTGCCGAGGGAGTCCTTCCTGACTATGGCGAACGCCACTCCGGCAGGGCCTGCGTTCTTCTGGGCGCCTCCGTAGATCAGGGCGTACCTGCTCACGTCCACGCGGCGGCTGAGTATGTCGGACGACATGTCGGCGACCAGAGGCACGGGGCAGTCGATGTCCTCGTGAATCTCGGTGCCGTAGATGGTGTTGTTGGTGGTTATATGGAAATAGTCGATGTCACGGGGAATCTCGTAGCCCTCGGGGATATAGGAGAAGTTCCTGTCGGCAGAGCTTGCGACGGCGAACGCCTCACCCAGGCCCTGGGCTTCCTTGAGGGCCTTGCGGGCCCATACTCCGGTCTCGAGGTAGCCCGCTTTCTTCTCGAGATAGTTCATTGCCACCATCAGGAACTGCAGACTCGCGCCTCCGCCGAGGAACAGCACCTCGTGAGTGTCGGGGATGTCGAGCAGCTCCTTCCAGAGAGCGCGGCACTCGTCCATGACCTCCACCCAGACCTTGCTGCGGTGTGAAGTCGAAATCAGAGAAACTCCTGTACCCTTGAAGTCCCTGAGAGCCTCGACGGCATTGTCGATTGCGACCTTCGGAAGAAGGCAGGGACCGGCGTTGAAAACATGCTTGCCCATAATTATGATCAGTTAGTTTCTAAATATACCTATTTTTCCAATCCTTTCCAAAAAATCCTTCTCGGCGGAGAGGCGGACGAAGGCCTCCAGGGAGCACTCGTTCCCGAATGACTGCGCGCGCTGCGGCACCGACATGTCCTTAAGGAGCTTCATCACCGCCGGCAGGGAATCATAGCCGAAATCCAGCTTCATCCAGCTCCCGGCGACCTTCTCGACCGTCACGGCGGAAGCCAGCGCATCGGCGGTCGCGGTCCGGTAGGCGCGTATCAGGCCGGGGATACCCAGCTTGATGCCGCCGAAGTACCTCACCACTATCACGGCCACGTCGCTCAGCCCGGCGGAGTCTATCTGCCCGAGTATGGGTCTGCCGGCGGAGCCCGACGGCTCCCCGTCGTCGCTGGCACGCCATGTCGCGCCGTCATGGCCAAGCCTGTACGCGCAGCAGTGGTGCCTGGCATCGTGGTACTCCTTGCGGGCCCGGGAAAGCAGCTCCTTCACCTCGACTTCGGTCTCCACCGGATACGCCAGGGCTATGAACCTGCTTCCGCTGTCCTTGAACAGCCCCTGCGAGGGTCCGGCTATGCTGCGGTATGTATCATCAATCGTCATTTTAATCAAAATTAGCGATTATTTAGTATCTTCGCAATATGGTTTACAAATATAGAATAACCCTCGCCGGGTTGAAGGGATTCTTCCGCGTGTATCTGGTCGACGGAGGAAATTCACTCTACACTTTCCACAAGCAGATACGTTCCGATCTCGAATTCCCTATGGACCAGCCTATTCTTTTCAAGGCGCTCGACGCCGGAGGCCAGGTGGTGGCGCGCTATGCGCTGATGGACATAGGCTACGGTACCGTCGACTCCGTGACCATTGCCGACACCATCAAGGCCGGAGCGCAGAGCTTCGTCTATTTCTATGATATACAGAACAAGAAGAGCGTGATAATCACGCTCGAGGGGGAAGTCCCCGGGGAGCGCGTGACATCGCCCAAGCTCACGGAGAGCAAGGGGCCCGTGCCCGCCGAATTCGAGAAGGGCTACGTAGCCTTTGAGGACATGCCCGAGGAGAAGCGCAAGCTGCCAGGGCAGCCGTCCTTCACCGGCAAGGACGATGATGACGATGACCTGGACGATGAAGACGAAGATGACGAGGAGAGCGAGGACAAGGAAGAGGAGGAACTCGTCTACGAGGAGGAAGAACGCTAGTCCCGCCCGTAAAATATGAAAATCCGGCTCTCGCCCCTCGGAGGAGGCAAGAGCCGGATTTTCATGCGTAACCCGTCTATTTGTACTTCTCGACGCGCTCGTCGTCTATGACTCCGTCCCAATTCAGGCCGAATGCGAAATCGTAGGCGTTGCCCTCGCTGTCAACGTAGGGAACCATGTCCCGGGGAACATCCTCGAACTGGGCCTCAACCGTGAGCATGTCCTTGGGGAACTGCATCGGGAGCAGTCCGCTCGGCTCGGCCTTGCCGCTCACGATGTCGAGCACGGCCTGGGCCTGGGTCTCGAAGTCGACGACTATCGCGTCGGCATACGGCTCGACCTCGGCCAGCACGCAGGGCTTGAAGCACTTCACGGAAAGAATCACAGGCTTGTCGCCCATAAGCTTGCGCGTGTCGCGTACCATGTCGGCGTCGGTCGAATTGCTCGCGGTCACGGTCTTGTCCTTGTAGCTGCGGTTGTCGAAGTCCTCGAAGGTGTCGCCGCCGGCGATGCTCACCTCACGCGCGGTCGCGGCGGTATAGGTGCCGTACTGGAGGGAGATGGGCACATAGCCGTTGCCTCCGGCCTTCACGTCCTCGTCACTGTAGCCGGTGCCTCCATTGGGGCTCTCGATGAACACGAGGGCGAAGTCAGCCTCGGCTGGATTGTCTGTGAGCTTGAAGTACTTTTCCACCACCTCGGGGCTTACGGGATATTCCATCCTGTCCTCGGCCTTGACGCCCCACCAGTCAGCCACGCCCTTCACGAAGCGCTTGGGCACATAGACCTTGAGCCTCTTGCTCTTGAGAGGCAGCACATTGTCGGAGTTCTTGAGCATCACAATGCTCTTGAGCTGGGCCTCGTAGCCGGCCTGCATATATTCGGGATTGCCCACAATCTCCTCGCTCAGCGCGGGGTTCAGGTAGGGATTCTCGAAAAGCCCGGTACGGAAGATATTGATCAGCAGGCGTACGGCGGACTGCTCGAAACGCTCACGCGCCGACTTGCTGCCGAATTCATCCTTCCACATCTTGTAGGCCATTATCACGGGCTCCTTGTCGTTGTTGCCTCCGAACTGGTCCACTCCGGCCTTGAGGATTTCGTAATGGCGCTGCTCCACGCTGAGGTTCTCGGCTCCCCAGCACTTGCCCTCGAACTTGGACACGCCGCTCACGTCGGCAGTAATCATCCAGTCGGTGCAGACCACTCCGTCGAAGCCGTATTTCTCACGCAGCAGGTCGGTGATCAGATAGCGGTTGTAGCTGTTGCCCCTGTTGCTTCCGGTGCCGCCGTTCTGGCCGTAGGAAATCGTATAGTAGGGCATGACGCTCGCGGCCATCTCCGTGCCGCCCTCGAGCTTGAACGCTCCCTCGGTGAAGGGCCGCAGGATGTTCTCGAAGTTGTTGCCGGGATAGACGGCATATTTGCCGTAGTCGAAATGTCCGTCGCGTCCGCCCTCCTCGGGGCCTCCGCCGGGCCAGTGCTTGACCATGGCGTTGACGCTGTACATTCCCCAGCCGCCTCCGTTGTCCTCGCTGGACTGGAAGCCGTCGCAGTAGGCGCGCGCCATATCGGTGGCGAGGTCGTAGTCCTCACCGAAGGTTCCGCTCACACGGCTCCAGCGGGGCTCGGTCGCGAGGTCTATCTGGGGAGAGAGAGCGGTGGCTATGCCCAGCGCCCGGTATTCATGGGAGGCGATGTCGCCGAAACGGCGCACCACCTCGGGGTCGAAGGTCGCCGCGAGGCCCAGCTGTCCGGGCCAGCGGGAAATCTGACCGCCCGCGCCTTCGTTGTATTCGGTGTTGGCGGTGGTTCCGTTGCGCGGGTCGGAGCTGTTATTGGCCGGGATGCCGTGCCCTATGCCCTCGCAGAGCGCCTGCACCTTGTTGTTCCACTCGGCGGCCACTCGCGGTGACTGCACGCTGGTTATCAGCACGTGGCGCAGATTGTCCTCCACGAGGAACTTGCGCTGCTGGTCGCTGATATCGGAAGGGTCGGCCCCGCTCTCCTCGAGGGACTTGCCCCCGTAGGTGGCCGCCCTGGCGCCCGTGCCGGGAATAGCCTGATGGGCGCTGTAGAGCATGAGACCGGCTATTTCCTCAATGCTGAGCTGCGAAGCGAGGTCTTCCGCGCGCTTCCTGGCGGGAAGACGCCAGTCCTCGTACCTGTCGAGCTTGCCGTTGCGGTTCAGGTCCTTGAACTTGAATCCGTCGGCTTCAATGATCTTCACTCCCGACGAAGGCGAATACCCGAGGGTCTTGCCGCCTTCCTGCGTGACTAGTACGAAATTGTCGCCGCCGTCCGCTCCGGCGGGCGTGGAGAACGATGCAAGGCAGGCTCCGGCCAGCATGGTTCCGATAAAGAATTTTCCTTTCATAATATGGTCATCGAATGTACTAATATAGGCAATGAATCTTGAAATTCCTTGAAAAGGCAGTCAATTCATCGTAAAAAACGGAGCCCCGACGACAGCGCCGGGACTCGCACAACACAATTAACCAATTAACCCAAACAGAGCGATCATTATTTGAAAAGCTGGGGTGCGAAGATGGAGAGATAGATTCTCCAGTTCTTCCACACATGCCCTCCTCCGTTCTCGTAATAAGTATATTCCATACCAACCTTGTCGAGTTCCTTGCGCAGGGCCTCGCAAGAGCTGTATACCATGTCCTCATTGCCGCAGCCTATCCAGTAGAGCTTCACCCCGTCGTTCTTCTGCTGGGTGAACTCCTCGTCGAGCACGGCCTGGTCCACGGTGTTGCCACGGCCTATGCCGGCGGAGAAGACTCCGATATAGTCGAAGGTGTTACGGTATTTCCTGGAGATGTTCACGGTATGTCCTCCGCCCATCGAGAGGCCTGCGATTGCACGGCCGCTCTTCTTGGCTATGGTGCGGTAGTTCTTGTCGACGAACTTCACGATTTCCATGAAGTTGTTCACGAACTTGTTCTCGGGATCCCTGAAATGGAAGGGCTTGTAGTATCCGAGGGAGCTTTCGCCGGGAGCGGCCTGCATTTCGGCATGGCCGTTGGGCATCACGACGATCATCGGCTCGGCCTTGCCCTGGGCGATCAGGTTGTCCATGATCTGGCAGGTGCGTCCGAATACGACCCACTCGTCCTCGTCGCCGCCGCTGCCGTGAAGCAGGTAGAGCACGGGATAGCGCTTGTTGCTGTTCTCATAGCCGTAGGGGGTGTAGACGTTCATGCGCCTGTCCTTGCCTATGCCGTCGGAGTGGTACCAGCGCGCAGAAAGGGTTCCGTGGGGGACGTCCTTCACGGCGTAGAGGTCAGCCTGGCCGCCGCCTACCAGGAACACGTTGTTCACGGTTCCGAAGTCACGGTAGACGTGGGGGTTGTTGGGGTCGATGGTGGCGATGCCGTCAACCACGAACATATAGCTGTAGAGCTCGGACTCCAGCGGCTTGGTGGTGTATTCCCAGAGTCCGTCCTCGCCCTCGACCATGTCGATGAGTCCGGTTCCGACCATGCCTCCGATGGGGTTGTCGGCCACCACGTCTGCAAAGTCACCGGCTATCTGCACGCTGTGCGCCTTGGGGGCGATGAAACGGAAGGTCACCGAATTGTCGGGGTTCACGACGGCGGACTCGATGTCCTGGGAGATGAAGAGGTTCTGCTGGGCGGAAAGCTGAGTCCCGGCCAGCGTCGCCACAAGCGCGGCGACAAGGATGAATTTTTTCATGAATATCTGGCTATTTAACGGTAATAACGGTTCTCAGGTATCTTACGAGCTGGGGTGTTCCGTTGTCGGCGGCCTGCAGCACGAAGTGGATCGTCTGTCCGGGAAGCGCATCGGCGGGAACGGTGAAGGTGGTTCTGGCGGAAGAAGGGTCGTCAACCGCAAGCTCACCCTCGTATGTTCCGACAGGGAAATACCACCATTTCAGGCTGAGCTCGTCGCCGTCGGGGTCGACCGCCTTCGCCTTGATGGTCACGGTCTCACCGGGAGCGGCAAGTATGTCGAACGGTCCGGTGACCTCGGGATAGTGGTTGGCGTCCTCATAGTTCGGAGTCACCGACCACTTCATCCTGGCCGCCTCTGAAAGATTCCTCTCGGGATAGAAGTTGGGGAACTGGGGAGCTCCCTGGACTTCTTCGGAAGCCGAACCGAAGCCGGGGAACCTCATGGGCTCGCCCTTGCCGTTGGCGGCGTCCACGTTCATCCTGTGCATACGCATGATGTCGGTGGACATATAGCTGGGATGGCCGGAGCGGGGCTGGCCCGACTTGGGATCCCACCTGCCTGCCCATCCGCCCCAGGTCGGGTCTTCCCAGGCACGGAGTCCGTTGTCGATGAGGTTGTAGTAGCAGCCGCTGTCGCCGTCGCCGTAGAGGGTTCCGACAGGCTGGGGACGGGTCCACACGATGTAGCCCATATCAGCCAGTTCCTGTATGCTCTCGCCCTTGTAGGGGCCTATCATGTCCATAACGTCGCCGGGCACCATCTGCTTGCCGTCGCCCCAGCATCTGACAAGGGCGCCGATGGGCCCTATGCGCATGTTCACGGCGGTCCAGTCGGGAGAAGTCAGGTAGGAGTATTCGCTGTTGTCGTACCTGCCCATCGAGCCCCTGAGGTTCTGGACATAGATGTCAGGCCAGTTGACGGCGATGTATTTGTTGTAGGCGTTGTCCTGATCGCCGGAGAGGCAGAGGACCACCTTCTCGCAGACCTTCGCATAGACAGCGTCCCAATCGGCGGTTCCCTTGTAGTCGTCCTCGATGGAACGCAGGGCTGCCGCGATGGACGACGAACCTCCCCAGGCCTGGATGAACAGCGGGCCGGGCTCGTCGTCGAGGATGTTCCTCTTGATGAGGTCAGAACCCTCGGTGTCCTGAGAATAGTCTCCCTCGAAGTCACAGTTGCCCCATGCGATCACGGAGCGCAGGGCCTCGGGAGTGGGGTATCCGGGGTCATGGACCTTGAGATTGGGATAGCATTCCTCGTAGGCGTCGACGATGTCGTCGATGAAGCGCTCGTCGGGCGAGAACCTCCATGAGGTCTGGGGGCCGAGGCCGAGCTGGTCGTACTCACTCCCTTCGATGAACTGGGTCGTTCCCTTGCCGTCGCCCCTCCAGTGGAAGCGGCTGCTGGTGTAGACAAGTCCGTCGATACGGAAGTCGGTGGAATGCAAGATGAAGCGTATCATCGAGTTGTTGTCGTCCAGCTCCGGATCGCAGGTCACGATGGTGCGCGGTTTCTGGTAGACTCCATCCTTCTGGCCGCCGCAGCCGGTCGCGAACAGCGAAGCCGCGGCAAGCATCGAGATTGCAAGAAGCTTGATTTTCATTGGTCGGTTATTTTACTGTTATTATGGTCCTGAGATACCTCTTGAGGTTGGGCTGGCCATTGTCGTTGGCCTCGAGGATGAGATGTATGGTGTCGCCGGGCCTGGCGTCGGCGGGCACCGTGAAGGTGGTCACGGGAGAAGCGGGGTCGTCGACCGCGCAGTCGCCTTCATAGCTTCCCACCTTGAACTGCCACCACCTGAGGTCGAGCCTGTCGCCGTCGGGGTCGCCCACCTCGGCCTCTATGCGCACGGTCTCGCCGGGAGCGGCGGAGATGTCATGAGGTCCGTTGACCACGGGATAGTGGTTGCAGGCATCGTAGTCGGAAGTCGCAGACCAGTGGAACCTGGCGGCCAGCTGATCCATGGCCTCGGGGAAGAAGTTCGGAAGCACGGGGTCGGGACCCATTCTGCGCCTCATGGCTGCGGCGACGTCCTCATCGGAGGAATCCCCTCCGCCGAAGGTCATTATGCTGGTAGCCGCACCGGGCGCCCTGCGTCCTGACCAGCCTCCCCAGCTCTCGTCCTCCCATGCGCGGAGGCCGTTGTCAATCTGGTTGAGGAAGCAGCCGCTGTCACCCTCGGCAAGGAAGGAGCCCTTCTTCTGGAGATTGCTCCATACCACGTAGCCCTCGGCCCTCAGCTGGTCGGCCGTCTTGCCGGACTCCCAGAAGTAGTCATAGATGTCGCCGGGAGAATACTGGACTCCGTCGCCCCATACCCTCTGGAGCTTGCCGAAGGGACCTATCCTGAGATTCTCGGCCACCCACTCGGGCTCGAAGTAGAACTTCAGGCTGTCGGGCAGCCTGTCCTGGCCGTTGTAGGCTATGGGCATGAAGCTGCCGCTCACCGACTGGATATGGATGTCGGGCCACTTCACGCGTATGTAGCCGTTCAGCGCATTGTCCTGGTCTCCGCCGCAGAACACCATCTTCCCGGAAACCTTCTCATATATGGAATCCCATTCGGGGGTTCCCTCGTATTCGTCGGCTATGGACCTCAGGGCCGCCGCTATGGAGCTCGCTCCGCCCCAGGCCTGCACGAACACGGGGCCCGGCTCGTCGTCGAGAAGCACCTTCTTTATCAGCTGCGAACCATCGGAGTCATAGCTGTAGTCTCCCTGGAAGTAGATGTTGCCGACCTTGGTCACTGACTTGATGTATTCGGGGGTCGGGTAGCGGGAATCGTGGACGGCGAGGTTGGGATAAGCCTCCTCGTAGGCCGCGATCAGATTGTCCATGAAGTCGTCATACCAGCGCCACTCGGTCTGGGGGCCGAGGTGGACATTGCCCCTGTCATACTCGGCTCCGGGGATGAACTGGGTCGTGCCCTTGCCGTCGCCCTTCCAATGGAACTGGCTGCTGGTAAGGACTATGCCCTCGATGTCGAAGTCGGTGGCGAAAAGCAGGAAGCGTATCATGGAGTTGTTGTCGTCGAGCTCCGGATCGCAGGTGACTATCACCCTCGCCTTCTGGTCCTGGACCTGTACCGGGGCCTTTTGTCCGCAGGCCGTCAGCATGCCGGCAGCCGCAGCGGAAAGAAGCAATGTTCTTATGATTCTCTTCATGGTCTGAATATTATGCTATTTTATCTGAAAAGCAAGGGCACGAACTCCGAAAGATAGATTCTCCAGTTCTTCCAGACGTGTCCGCCGTCGGTTTCAACGTAGGTGTAAGGCAGTCCGTCCCTGTCGAGCATGGCGCGGAACTCCTTGTTGGCATTGTAGAGGAAATCCTCGGTTCCGATTCCGGTCCAGTAGAGCTTCACGCCCTTCTTGAACTGGTTCACGAGCTTCTCCTCTATGTTCTGGTAAATGGGCGACACGCTGCTGTCGGAAACTCCGAGGGCCGCAGAGAAGAGGCCCACGTAGCCGAAGGTGTCGGGATAGTTGGCGGAGATGTTCATCGAATGGAAACCTCCCATGGAGAGTCCCGCGATGGCCCTTCCGTCTTTCTTCGCTATAGTGCGGTAGTTGCTGTCGATGAACTTGACGACTTCGGGGAAATAGGTCTCGAATTCGCCGTCCATCGTGCCATGCTCGAAGTAATGGGGCTTGTAGTAGCCGAGCGAACTCTCGCCCGGAGCGGCCTGCATGGCGGTATGGCCGTTGGTGGTCACGAGTATCATGGGCTCGGCCTTGCCCTGGGCGATCAGATTGTCGAGAATCTGGCAGGCCCTTCCGAAGATTATCCACTCGTCCTCGTCGCCTCCCATTCCGTGGAGAAGATAGAGCACGGGATATTTCTTATGGCTGTTCTCGTAGCCGTAGGGGGTGTAGACATTGATTCTTCTGTCCATGTCCAGACCGTCGGAATGATACCAGCGGGCTGAAAGGGTGCCGTGGGGTACGTCGTTCACAGCGTAGAGGTCCGCCTGTCCGCCGCCTACGAGGAACACGTTGGTGATGGTGGCGAAATCCCTGTAGACATGGGGATTGTTGGGGTCGAGCGTAGGTATGCCGTCCACCATGAACTCATAGCTGTAGAGCTCCGAAGGCAGGGGTTCGGTGGTATATTCCCACAGGCCGCCTTCCTTCTCGGTCATGTCCACCGCGCCGGAGCCGACCATGCCGTTGATGTGGCTGTCGGCGCTGGCCTGCACGAAGTCACCGACCACCTGCACCCTGTGCGCCTTGGGCGCCAGGAAACGGAAGGTGACGGTCTTGTCCTCGTTCACCACTGCGGACTCGATGTCCTGGGAGATGAAGAGGTTCTGCTGGCCGAAGGCGAAAGCCGAAGCCAGAAGTGCAAAAGCTGATATGATTAATTTACGCATAGGAACAATTGATTTTTAAAAAGGTCCGGCCCGCCACGGCTGACCAGGCCGGACCCTGAAGGTTTTATTTCGCGCTTCCGCCGCCCCAGCCGGGATTCTGCGTCATGTTGGGATTGACGTTCATCTCGGTTGCAGGGAAAGGAAGAAGCTCATGCTTTCCGACCTTGAAGCCGCACTCGGTGTTGTCGTTGTAGCGCTGCCAGGTCACGGTTCCGTCGGGCTGGAGGGCGGGGTTCTGCTCTCCGTTGTGGGCCAGCTCGGTGGCGGCGTCACCCCAGCGGATCAGGTTCTGGTAGCGGCAGCCGTCGAAGCAGGTCTCGAGACGCAGTTCCCTCTTGATGTCCTCGAAGGTCACTGAAGACACGGTCGGAGCCTGAGCCCTGGTGCGGATGCGGTTGAAGTACTCCACTGCCTTGTCGGCCTCGTAGTTGCCGCGCACATGGGCCTCGGCCGCAAGCAGCAGCACCTCGTTGAACTTCATCACGCGGATGTTGTTGGCGTAGAAGTAGCCTGCCCAGTACTTGCTGAGAATCCTGTACTTGTAGCACCAGTAACCCTCGTTGTCGGTGATTTCCATGATGTTGGTGCACCACTGGGCCATCTGCTCGCGGGTCTTGATGGTCTGGCTCAGACGGTATCCGTCCTCGCCCTCCACTGCCACGAAGTCATCGTAGAGCTCCTTGCGGGGGTTCATGTAGCCGAAGGTTGAAGATGCGAAGATGTTCTCGTCGGTGTAGCTGTACTTCTCGCCGCGCAGGCCCATGAAGGTCCAGCGCATGTTGTTGTTGGACTGCTGGGTGTTATCCTGCAGGGAGTTGATCTCGAACAGGGACTCATAGCTCAGGGGTCCGTCAGGGGTGCCCTGGTTGGAGAGGTCGGGGTTCAGGTCGTAGAGTCCTGAGTCGATCACCTTGTCGAGCTCATCGGCAGCCTGCTGGAACTTCTCCTGGAAGAGATAGGACTTTCCGAGCATCGCCTGGGCGAACTGCTTGGTGATGCGGGCGGTCTTGTCGTTGAGGTTCGTCTTCTCGGTCAGGGCGCCGCTGTTGATGGCGTCGTTGAGGTCGGTCTCGATGAACTGCCAGAGCTTCTCCACGGTGGAGTTGCCCTGCATGTACTCATCCTCGGAGAGGGTGTGGTCCACGAGAGGGGCGGGACCCCAGAGCGTCACGAGCTGGAAGTAGGCGTAGGCGCGGAAGACCTTGGCCTCGGCCACTGCCCTGCGCATCACGTCAGAGTCCCCGGTGACATTCTCTATGACCACATTGGCGGCATAGATCATATTGTAGAGGTTGCCGTAGACCGTGCTCAGTGTACCGTACTCGGTTCCGAAGGTATAGTCGTTGAGCATGTAGAAGGTTCCGTCGTAGTGGCTTCCTCCTCCGGTCCATACGTCATCGGAGAGGAAGTCCTTGAACTGTGAGAACGCGCACATTCCGTTCTCGAGGCTGCGCATCATGCCGTAGACGGCGGTTATGCCCTCCTCGGCGCCCGCGTCGGTGTCGTAGTAGCCCTCGACCGGGGATACGCTGTGCTGGGGGATGTCAAGCATGCCCTCGCAGGAGGTCAGCATAAGAGCGCCCGCAGCAGCAAAAGTTGTCAGAATGTATTTGAATTTCATAGATTGATTCCTCCAATTATTAGAATGAAACGTTGATACCGAAGGTCATCCTCTTGGTCACGGGGTACTGGCCGTAGTCAAGTCCGAGACCGCTTCCGCTCATTGAAACCTCGGGGTCGAATCCGGGATATTCGGTGAAGGTGAAGTAGTCGTCAAGTGAGACATAGACCCTCAGGTTGGTGAGGAAATTGGTCTTCTCAAGGAGAGACTTGGGGAAGGTGTATCCGAGCTGGATCTGCTTGATCTTCAGATAAGAGCCGTCGAATACCAGAGCCGAGCTCTGAACATAGTGGGCGTAGTCGGGAAGAGAAGCCGCGATGTATTCCGCATTCTGTCCGGGAGTGGTCCAGCGCCTGTCGTAGAAGTACTTCAGGGTGTTGGCCTGCATACGGGTCGAACGGGGGATGGCGTAGCAGATGTCGTTGCCCGCAGTTCCGTTCATGAACACGATGAGGTCGAGTCCCTTCCATGCGAAGTTCAGGGTGATACCGTAGGTCAGGTCGGGAATAGCGGAGCCGATCATGGTCTGGTCGTCGTCGGAGATGATTCCGTCGCCGGATACGTCCTCGAAGATGGGCGAACCGTCATCGGGGTTGACGCCGAGGTAGTTGTAGCCTCTCATGTACCAGATGGGATAGCCCTTCTCGAAGTAGCAGCCCACTCCGGAGCCGCCGCTGGTTCCGGCCACGCGGCTCAGCGTAGGATAGATGTAGGTAACCTCGTTGTGCAGGGTGGAGAGGTTGGCGCTGATTCCGTATGAGAAGTCGCCTATCTTGTCCTTCCAGCTGAGGTCGAACTCGAAACCGGTGTTGAGTACGTTACCAGCGTTCAGAGGGGAGATGGTGTTGCCGACAACCAGGGAGCTCTTCACGTTGCTCATGATGAGGTCCTTGGTCTCCTTGCGGTACCAGTCCATGGTGAACGCCAGCCTGTCGTCGAACATGCGCAGGTCGAGACCGAGGTCGAGCTGCTCGGAGGTCTCCCACTTCAGGTTGTTGTTACCGGTTGCGGAAGGCATGGAGCCGACCTGATAGGAACCGTCCACGAAGGGATACTGGATGTCGCTCACGATGTTGGATGCGTACATGTAGTTGCTGAGTCCGGAAATCGAGCCGTTCTGTCCCCAGCTCGCACGGAACTTCAGGAAGGAGATGGCGTTGACGTTCCAGTCGCGGAAGAAGTCCTCCCTTGACATGGTCCAACCTGCTGAAACTGCGGGGAAGAAGCCCCACCTGGTGTTCAGAGGAAGGATGGAGAGGTCGGCTGCATCTGCACGCAGGGAAGCCTGGATGTAGTACTTGCCCTCGTAGTCGTAGCCCACGCGTCCGAAGTATGAGAGGTCGGTGTAGGTGCGCTTCTCACCGCCGGAGATGTTCTTGATGGCGGTTCCGGTAGCGTTCGCGAAGTATGCGTAGTTCTTGTCAAGCTTGGTGATACCGATGTTGGAAGAGTTGGTACCGGCAATCGAGCCTGAAACGCCGAAGGTCGTCCTCTCGGAGAATGACATACCGACCATCGCGCTCACGTTGTGCTTCTGGGCGAAGGTCTCGTTGTAGTTCACGAAGTTCTCCCACTGGTAGTACCTGGTGGACTGGTTGCCGGCGGAGATGCTGACATAGTCCATGTTGGTGTCGGTATTCACGGTGTGGGGCCACTGGAGACTGTAGCTGCTCACGTTCAGGAAGTCGTAGCCGAGACGAGAGGTGAAGGTCACGGTCTTGAAGGGCTTGATGTTCAAAGCCGTGGAACCGCGGACCATGAAGCCTTCGTTGCTCTGGGTGTTACCGTCCCTCATGATGTAGGGGTTGATGTTGTTGGACTCCTGGAAAGGTGACATTGAGTAGTAGTCGCCGTTCTCGTCGGTCAGGAACATGTGGCCCATGTCCATCAGGGCCTGCATGTGCGCGGGCACGTCGTCCTTGGAGTAGATCACGGGGGTCAGAGGGTCCATCTGGATTACGGAGCTCAGCATGGAGTACATGCCGCCCTCGCGGACTCTCGTCATGCTGAACTTGCCGAAGCTGTTGTTGGATGAAATGCTCAGCCAGGGCTTCAGCTGGTAGTCGGCGTTGATGGTTCCGGTGATACGCTTCTGCATATCCTCCTTGCCGATGATAGGTCCGTTGTTGCCGAGGTATGAGAGGGAGGCGAACAGGGAGCCGTTCTTGTTGGCTCCGGAGAAGCTCACGTTGTGGCGCTGCATGTAGCCGTTCTCGAAGGCCACGTCGGCCCAGTTGGTGTCGGTCACGCCGTCATAGTACTGGTCGATGCGGTCCTGGGAAACGAGTCCGCCCTCAACAACAGCCCACTGGATGTATTCCTCGGCGTTCAGCACCTCGGGAATGCGTCCGATGTTCTGGATGGAGTACTGTGCGTCGTAGCTGATGCGGCTGGTGCCCTCCTCACCCTTCTTGGTGGTCACGAGCACTACGCCGTTACCTGCCTGCGCACCGTAGATGGCGGCTGAGGCCGCATCCTTGAGCACTTCGATTGACTCGATGTCGGAAGGATCGAGGTAGGCTATGTTCTGGGTACGCAGACCGTCCACCACATACAGAGGGGTGGAGTCGGAGTTGGAGCTGTAGCCGCGCACGCGGATGGAAGACTCGGCGCCCGGGGCACCTGAAGTCGTAACCACCTGCACGCCTGCGGTCTTGCCCTGAAGTCCGTTGTCCACGGAGGTGATGCTTCGGTTGGCGAGGTCGTCGGCTCCCACTGAAGAGATGGAGCCGGTGAGGTCGCTCTTCTTCTGCACACCGTATCCGACCACGACGGTCTCCTCGATGGAGAGCGTAGATTCTTCAAGGGTTACGTCTAGCGTTCCGGCGACTGCCGTCCTGGTGACAGTATTGTAGCCGAGGCATGAGAACTCGAGAGTGGAACCCGCAGGCACCTCTATCTCATAGCGGCCGTCGATGTCGGTGATAACGCCGTTGGTCGTGCCCTGCTGGACAACACCGACACCCACCAAAGGATAGTTACTGGGGTCGCTCACGACACCGGTAACCGTTACGCTCTGCTGCGCGAACATGTTCACGCAGAAAAGAAGCGAAAACGCCAAAATCAGAAATCGTTTCATTTGGTTAGATAATTAATATATGGTTAATACTAGTTTGCCATCGATATCAGCACGAGCGCTGCGACGAACAGGAAGAACATCGCGAACAGGAGCTTGTTCGTGCCCTTGGGAGCTCCCTTGAACTCCTTCCAGATGAGCACGCCCCATATCATTGCCACTACCGGTGACGCATTGCTGAGGGCATAGTTCACGGCCGGGTTGCCTCCGCCGGAGCCCATGAAGCTGATCACCATTCCGCTCATCCAGATGAATCCTCCGAGCAGACCGATCAGATGGGTCTTCGTGTCCCCCTTTGTGAAGTAGTCCTTCATCGTGACCTTGCGGCCGCCTTCGACGGGATGCGCCATCGCCAGTCCGTTGACTATGGGCGTGGAGATGAGCACTCCGAGGGCGAAGAAGAACACGGCGCTGTAGGGAGTGAGGGTGCCGGTGCCGCCGGACACGTATTCGGGAGAAATCGACTTGACCACAAGTCCGTAGAAGAACATGAGTCCTATTCCGGAGATGACGGCCATGACGATGCCCGACTTGGGCGTCCTGTGCTGGCTCGTGGTGAGATTGCTATATGCCTTGGCGCAGAAGAGTATGGCCGCCACTGCGATTACCAGGCCGACCCAGAGCAGAACTTCGTTGCCGGGATACTTCTGCCCCGCAAGCACTACCAGCAGGTAGTTGAACACGACTCCGCCTATCCATCCGAGGCCGCCGCCGATGGGGAAACCCACCGCCATGCCCGCGATGGCATTGGCGGCCGTCAGGAAGATGTTCGCCGCGTTCCACACGATTCCTCCCAGCATGGCCCAGCCGACGCTGGTCCAGTCCATGGTCTTGAAGTTCTCGAGGAATGACTCCCCTTCAGAACCGAGGCTGCCCAGGGTGAAGGCGCCTATCACGGCAGTGAGGAAGAAACCGAAGATGTAGTCCCAATAGAACAGAGGGAAACTCCAGTCCTTCTTCTGGACGAGTTTCTGGGTGTTGGCCCAGGAGCCCCAGCATATACAGCAGTATATGCAGCAGAGAAGGACGAGAGTGAAATTATGAACCAATACCATAATCGCGGATATTATTCATGTACGTAGAGATCCCAGCCGAGATAGTTGCCGATGGCTTCCTCGAGGATGTCGGCCACATGGCCGCGCACGAGTCCGACATGGTGTTCGAATCCGTTCCTGCAGATATGCTTCATCAGCTTCTGGAGATTGTTGACCCTGGTCACGGCTATGCATCCGTTCATGTCGTAAGGGTCATTTGTGATGTCGCCCTCTCCGGTGTAGGCCTTGATAACGCCGCGCGCGTCGTCGGTGGATATGCGGAAGAAGGTGAAGTCACCGGCAGCGACCTTGGAGAACACGGCTCCGAAAGTGTCCACCTTGCCGAGGGTGCGGCCGAGGACGCCGAGAGGTCCGAGCTCCACAGAAGCCTTGGAGAAGCTCTTCGGGAAGTTTCCGCAGTGGGTGCATACGCACATGTTGCGATCCTCGGCGAAGTTGTTGTTCCAGTCGGCGAGAGCGGAAGGAGTTCCGGCGGCGAGGGTCAGGGCATACATGGAGACGGCTCCAGCCACGTCGGTCTCGCAGGCCGAAGGTATCAGCCTGTCGCCGAGCATCGCCATGGTGATGCAGGGAGCGCACTTGTAGTTCTTCTCAAGCGAATCCCAGCACTGCAGTGCCACGGCGTCCACATCGTTGGCCGCAATCCAGTCCTCGACCGCAACGCCGAAGCGCACCTGGTTGGCAAGCTTGTCCTGATATGATTCGGGGATATGGGCGTAGGCCTTGACTTCCTCGAGCTTCGCGAGCACGCGGGGGTCGTCCAGGGCGAGCTTCTGGGCCGCGAAGATCACCTCCGAGAGGTCGGCGGGAACCACGGTGATTCCGTACTTCTGCAGCAGCTTCTCGCTGGCGCGGCAGGTGTTGAATCCGAGGGGACGGGTGCCTATCTGGCCTATGCGGCAGTGACGCAGTCCGTTCACCACGCGGCAGACGCCGGCGAATTTCACGAGATCCTTCTTCAGGAGGTCGGAATAGATTGAATAGGTATGCAGGGTGGTGTCAGTGAAGGGGATTCCGTACTGATACAGGTTGTTGCATACTGAAATCTTGCCGCAGAACGCATCCCTGCGGTGGTCGAGGTCTACCTTGTCGTTGTCGTCGTCGCAGGCCTGCACGAGGACGGGCACGTTGAGCTCTGCGGCGCTGATCGCGTTGATGATGCCGATTTCGAATCCGAAGTTGGGAAGGGAGACGATGATACCGTCAATCTCGTCCCTGTGCTGACGGAAGAGTTTGGCGCACTTGAGGGCATCCTCCCTGGTCTCGATGCTGCTGGATCCCGTGGGAGTGGCATCTTCGGGAAGAATCACGTAGTCATAACCCAGCTCGTCAAGGGTCTTGAGCAGCTGGGCGCGGACATCTTTTGCAAGAGCCGAATTGAAATAGGCCCTGGTGCCGATGATGACACCGAAGCACATCTTTTTGTTGTTCTTGTACATTGTTATTGGTTTATAGTGTTGAGGTGTTGTCATTTGATAAGCTGGTTCACGGCCTCGCGCCAGCCTGCGTAGTCGGAAGCCACACGGGCTTCGTTTCCGGAACGCGGGAGCCAGCCGCCCTCGCGGGCCCAGTGCTCCGCCGCCTCCTCGAAGCTCTTCCATTTCCTGCGGGCGAAACCGTTCATTATGAAGGCTCCGTAGGCGCAGGCGTCCTCAACCTCGGAGCGCACGATGGGAACTCCGAGGAGGTCGGCCTGGAACTGCATGAGGAAACGGTTCTTGGTGGGGCCGCCGTCGACCCGGAGCTCCCTGAGGCTGATGCCGGCGCTTCCGACCATGGCGTCCACGAGGTCTTTGACCTGATAGCCTATGGACTCCAGGGCCGCACGGCACACCTGCGCCTTACCGGAACCCAGGGTCAGCCCGCATATCTGGGCCTTGACTTCAGGATGCCACCAGGGCGCGGCCAGTCCGGCGAATGCCGGGATGAAATAGACTCCTCCGTTGGATTCGACGGAAGTGGCGATAGCTTCGATTTCGGAAGGGCTGTCGATGAGCCGGAGCTCGTCCTTGAGCCATGCTATGGTGGCTCCGGTGCAGTGTATATTGCCTTCAAAGGCGTAGAACACCTTGCCGAGGGCGGCGAAGCCCACAGACGTCACTAGGCCCTCGGGGGGTCGGAAGGACGTTCTCCGATGTTGACCATCACCGACGAGCCGGTGCCGTAGGTCACCTTGCCGAGACCCTCGGCGAAGCACATCTGCCCGGCGAGGGCTCCGTGCGAATCGCCGAGCACGCCGGCTATCGCAATCGGCTCGGGGAAGAGGCCCTCGACCGTGGTCTCGCCGTATTCGGCATCGCTGGGGCGGGGTTCGGGCATCATGCTCCTCGGAATCGTGAGCATGCGCAGGAGGTCGTCGTCCCAGTCGAGGGTATGTATGTTGAACAGCATCGTCCTTGATGCGTTCGTGTAGTCGGTCGCGTGCACCCTGCCTCCGGTGAGGCGGAACACAAGCCATGAATCTACGGTGCCCATGCAGAGCTCTCCCCTCTCCGCTGCCTCACGCGCGCCTTCGACGTTGTCGAGTATCCACTTCGCGCCGCTGCCTGCGAAATAGGGGTCGATCAGGAGTCCGCTCCTTTCCTTCACGAGCCCGGACCAGCCTTCGGCCCTGAGCCTGTCGCAGATGTCCTTGCCCCTGAGGCACTGCCATACCACGGCGTTGTATACCGGCCTGCCGGTGGCGCGCTCCCATACGACCACGGTCTCCCTCTGGTTGGTAAGCGCAAGCGAGAAGCTGCCGTCATATCCCGCCACGACCTTGCGTATGGCCTCAACGGTGTTGGCATATATCTCCACGGGGTCGTGTTCAACCCAGCCCTCGCGGGGATAATACTGCCTGTGGGCTATGCTGACGTTGTTGAGCAGAGCCCCGTTCTCGTCGAAAAGCAGAGCCTTGGTTGCGGAGGTGCTTTGGTCTACAGCTATAACGTAACTTTTCATAAGCGATTCTCAGTCAAACGAAAGCGCAGCCTTTTCAATACCTGCGGCGTCAATGCCGTAGTAAGCGAATATCTCGGGCGAGGTCGCATGTATCACGTTCTCGTCGGGGATGCCGAGTATCTTCACGGGAACGGGATGCTCGGAGAGGCATTCGGCCACGAGGGCGCCGAGACCTCCGTAGATGCTGTGCTCCTCGACCGTGATTATCCTTCCCGTTTCGGCGGCAGCCTTCCTGACGGCTTCGGCGTCGAAGGGCTTGATGCTGGAGAGGTCGAGCACGCGGGCGTGTATGCCTTTCTTCTCAAGGCTCCTGGACGCCTGCAGGGCATGGTATACCGTTTCGCCGGCAGCTATGACGGTGAGGTCGTCGCCTTCAGCCAGGGTGTTCGCCTTGCCGAGACGGAATTCGAAGTCGTCGTTCTCATATACATCGGGAACGGCGGCACGTCCGACCCTGACGTAGGTAGGCGCAGGATGGTCCACCAGCATCTTCACCACTTTCGCGGTCTGCCTCGCGTCGCAGGGCAGAATCACGTTCATTCCGGGGAAGGTGCGAAGCACGGCTATGTCGTGCAGGCTGTGGTGGGTGGCTCCGAGAGCGCCGTAAGCGACGCCGCCGCTGACGCCGAGCACCGTGACGGGATTACCGCTGTAGGCGATGTCGACCTTCACCTGCTCGAGACTCCTGGCCACATAGAAGCATGCCGGGCCGCAGCAGAACACTTTCTTGCCGCAGCTGGCGAGTCCGGCGGAGATGCCTATCGCGTCCTGCTCGGCAATTCCGCACTCCACGAACTGTCCTGGGAGCTCCTTTGCAAAATCCCCGAGGGTAACCGACCCTCTGGCATCGGTGGTCACCGCTATGATGTCCTTGTCCTGTTTAGCAAGGGCCAGCAGGGTGTCCGTAAAACTTTTTCTGCAAGCGATCATTATTGTCCCTCCTCGATTCTTTTGATTCTTTCTTCAACTTCGGCGACGGCCTGCCTGTACTGGGCCTCGTCGGGCACGCCGTGGTGCCATTTGGCCACTCCTTCCATGAAGGACACTCCGAGTCCCTTGGTCGTATGGGAAATCACGAGATGCGGCTTTCCGCCTTCGGCGCGTATGCCGTCCAGCACGCGGACGATGTCATCGATGTCGTCGCCGTTCATCTCCACCACGTCCCAGCCGAAGGCCGACCATTTCGTCCTGATGTTCTCGATGGCCATAACGTCTTCGGTGGAGCCGCTAATCTGCAGGCCGTTGCGGTCGATGAACGCCACGAGGTTGTCCAGCTTGTACTGATTGCCCGCCATCGCGGCCTCATAGATGGACCCTTCGCCCTGCTCCCCGTCGCCCATCAGCACGTAGGTCATATAGGGCTTCCCGTTCATCTTCGCGGCGAGTGCCGTGCCGACTCCGATGGAAAGACCATGGCCGAGAGCTCCGGAATTGACTTCAATGCCGGGCACGTTCACCGTGGGATGGCCCGCGAGAGGAGACTTGAACCTGCCGAGGGTGTCGAGCTCCTCCCTGGGCAATATGCCCTTCGCTTCGAGCACGACGAACAGGGCCTCCACACAGTGGCCCTTGCTCAGGATGAACCTGTCCCTTTCGGGATTCTTGAGATTCGAAAGGTCAAGCGAAAGCTTGTGAAAATAGAGAACGGTAAGCAGATTCAGACACGAAAGGTCACCGCCTGTATGTCCCGCACCAGCGTTATAAATGACCTCCAAGAGCCTTTTTCTGTTCTTCTCCGCAGTCAGCTTCAAAGTTTTAGCGTCCATACGTGGTTTCGTTTTTTCTTGGTTTCTGCAAATATTGCAATAGCATTTGTCTTTTCCAAGAGAAATCGAAAGAAAATGAAAATAAATATTTTCGTTTGTTGTTGTTTTATAGTTTCGGATTGGAATTGTTCCGTTGAGAATTTTTTTGTATATTTGGAAATGTAGAACGATTTCCCTATGGCAGCATTGATTCAACGTCGCAAAGACATCCTGAACCTTATCCGCGAAGACGGCCACGCCAAAGTCCAGAAGCTCGCAAAGATATTCAATGTATCGGAGGTCACCATACGGCAGGACCTTGAAATCCTGGAGCAGATGGGCTACGTACAGAGAGAGCACGGAGGAGCGTTCCTCAAGGATGTGGGAGATTTTGCGAAGACAGGCAAACTGTTCAACCAGACCCACATGGAGGAGAAGCAGGAAATCGCGAAGAAGGCCGTGAAGCTCATCAACGAAGGGGACTGCATCATCCTCGACTCGGGCTCCACGACCACCGAACTCGCAAAGCTCCTGGTCGGCTACCACAATCTCACGGTCGCGACCAACGCGCTCAACATCGCCCTGATACTCGGAGGCAACCCGGGCATCAACCTCATAGTCTCCGGCGGCGAGTTCAAGGCGCCCACGCTTTCGCTTTCCGGGGAGATGGCCGCCAGCACCTTCAAGAACATCCATGTGCAGAAGCTCTTCCTCGCCACGGCCGGAATCTCATCCGACATGATGCTCACCTATCCGAGCTTCAGCGACCTCACGGTCAAGTCCGCGATGATACGGGTGTCCGACAAGGTTTTCCTGCTGGCCGACTCGTCGAAATTCGGGGAGACTTCGTTCGCCAGCCTCGGCCGCATCTCCCTCGTGGACACGGTGGTGACCGACAGCAAGATAAGCAAGGAACAGGTCGACATGTTCAAGGAGCTCAACGTAGACCTTTTATATTAATACACACATAACGCAACACTAACATCATGAAAAAAACTCTGTTGGTTCTAGGCGCGCTCATCAGTGCCTTCCAGCTTTCCGCGCAGCCCAAGCTCAGCGCGGACAACATCGACGAAGTACTTGAGGCCATGACCCTCGAGGAGAAGGCCGCACTCTGCGTCGGAGCGGGACGCGGCTATCAGCTCGGCGGGCTGACCTTCAGCAGCACCGTGCTCGTTCCCGGTGCTGCCGGAACAACCCTCGCAATCCCCCGCCTCGGAATTCCCGCGACCGCCCTTCCTGACGGCCCTGCCGGAATCCGCATCAGCCCGACCCGCGAGGGCGACAGCCGCACCTACTACGGCACCGGCTTCCCCGTGGGTACCGCAATCGCATCATCATGGGACACCGAGCTCGTGGAGCACATGACCTCCGCGATGGGCAACGAGGTGCTTGAATACGGCGCCGACGTGCTCCTCGCCCCCGCGATGAACATCCACCGCAACCCTCTCTGCGGACGCAACTTCGAATACTTCTCCGAGGATCCCGTGCTGGCCGGCAAGATAGGCGCGGCCTACGTGCGCGGCATCCAGTCCAACGGAGTCGGCACTTCGGTGAAGCACTTCGCGGCCAACGACCAGGAGACCAACCGCATGGAGAACGACTCCCGCGTAGACACCCGCGCCCTGCGCGAAATCTACCTCAAGGGATTCGAGATCACCGTCAAGGAGGCCCAGCCCTGGACCATCA